>Ga0208195_1000008_pt1 | contig 295421 bp, 242 predicted proteins | sample AD_UKC077_MetaG_FD_184441 | JGI IMG/M metagenome (GOLD analysis project Ga0208195, IMG submission 184441) | Active sludge microbial communities of municipal wastewater-treating anaerobic digesters from USA - AD_UKC077_MetaG (SPAdes) (version 2) | ecosystem: Engineered > Bioreactor > Anaerobic...
AAACAATTAGTCAGTATCTTACGAATCACCAAACAAATGAGTATATTTGTTCGTCAACCCCAATTTATGATACGAGAATAGCTCAACCAGTTTGACTTTTTTGTCCAAGTAATAGGGGTCTGGTACAATTGAGGAAGACGCCTATCAAAGACTTGATCTCTATCTGGAGCGTTTCCGCAATAAAATGGACAGCCGTGACGCCGGTGAGGTCATGGAAGATGTGGAACAACGAATTGCCGAACTCTTCTATGAGTATACCAACAACAAAAGTGAAGTGGTCACCTTAGAGGTTGTAGAACGTGTGATCCGGCAACTGGGTTATCCCAACGATTCGGAGGACGACCCCGATTTGGAGGAAACAACAAGCAAATCAAAACGCCGTAATGGATACTCCGGTTATGAACGTTATGACGGGCTTGGTGAAAAACCCCGTAAAAGACTTTTCCGTGACCCTGACAACACCATTATAGGAGGTGTTTGTAGCGGTCTTGCGGCTTATATCAATTGCGACCCCGTCCTGATCCGGGTATTGGCAGTTGTTACGTTTTTTATGGGCACAGCGAGTTTCTGGATCTATATTATTTTATGGATAGCCGTACCCATGGCCCGTACGGCAGCGGAAAAACTTGAAATGAGGGGATTGCCCGTAACGGCAGAAAACCTGCGCCGGTTCAGCGGGAGACGTTAAACATCCTGAATACGAATTTAAAGATCGCAGTTATGAGTGAAAATAATATTGAAAACATCAAATCGCAGATGCGCAGAGGTGTGCTGGAATACTGCATTTTAAGCATGCTCGACAAAAACGATGCTTATGCTTCCGAACTTATAGGCAAGTTGAAAGATGCCCGGATCATCGTTGTGGAAGGAACGTTGTATCCGTTGCTGACCCGCCAGAAAAACCAGGGACTCCTGACATACCGGTGGGAAGAGTCCAGCCAGGGACCTCCCAGAAAATACTACACGCTGACCGACAAAGGACGTGATCTTTTGAAGGAAATGGATAAGGCGTGGGGCGAAATCGTTGAAACAATTGATATTCTGAGAAAATGAAAAAGGTTATAAAAGTAAGCATTAATAAAATGCCCTTTACACTAGCTGAAGATGCTTACCGCGTCTTGAAAACTTATCTGGATCATCTGCTCCGGTATTATTCCGGGAAGGAGGGAGGTTTTGAAGTTGTAGACGGCATTGAAGAGCGTATTGCTGAATTGTTGGCTGAACGTACCGATATGGGTGCCCACGTTGTATCCAAAGCAGATATTGACAATGTTCTGGAGATTATAGGACCTCCCGAAGTCATTGAAGAAGAAAGTGAGGGGACCGGTTTGGGAACATATAAAAACGGTTTGAAACCACCTAAAAAACTTTACCGCGATATTGACCACAAGATTGCAGGAGGCGTATGTTCCGGTCTGGCTGCCTATTTGAATATAGACGTGATCATTATCCGTGTGCTTTACCTGGCCTTCCTTTTCATTCCTTCCGTCATTCATGTAACGACTCATATAAGACACTGGGGATTTCTGGGTTTTAATTTCCCTTGGTTCTTTGTATTGCTTTATCTGATTATGTGGATCATAATTCCTGCCGCCCGCACGGTAGAAGAAAAATATGCCATGAGGGGAGAACCCCTCTCGGCACGTGGTGTGCAGCGTTCACGCAGATCCTCAACGGTTCCCCGTTACAGTTATGAGCCGAAATCAGTCTCTGCCGAAAGAAACAGATTTTGGGGTGTCCTGGGTCGTATTTTTGCCGTTTTGGTGGGATTGTTTTTCCTGATCTCAAGTTCGGTAGTATTGATAGCAATCATAGTGGCATTTTTTGCTACCGGGTATGCACTTCATTTCTTTCCGACTGCATTGCTGGATATTGTTGCTTTCCCTGCCGATATGTTCTGGTTTAAAACATTTACCTTATTGACTCTGATCATTCCCGCGCTGGGTTTCATTCATCTGGGATCTGTCTTGGTATTCAATATAAAAGGACACCGGTGGATAGGAGCCACCTTGTTCTTCGTATGGCTGGCCTCCCTCATAGGGCTTGTTTTAATAGGATCGCGGGAGGCCAGGAATTTCCGGTATCACGCAACGTTTGATGAAAGTATTCCATTGGAACTGACTTCGGATACCCTTTATATAGAAATGGAGTCACAGAATGATTTTATGTTTGAACGTTACTGGCTCCATGCTGACAATTCACATTATAAACTGGGATGGATAGACGGAGACCGGCACAATGTGAACTTGGTGGCTTTCCCTCCGTTGACGATTGTCCGGCAGGCGGAAAGTGAAACGCCTTCCGTTTTGGTCAGATCCCGTTCGTTTGGCAGATCGGAGTACAGTGCGAAAAGGGATGCGGAATCGTTAAAACCCATACTCGAAGTAAACGAGAATGTCCTTTTTATACATGCCATAGAAGTTACCCGGGATAATCCCTGGGAAGGCAACACCGCTTCTCTCAGGCTCTATGTGCCGGGGAATCAGGTAATAATTGTCCGCAAACCCGTGTATCACGAATTCGGGGTCTCACGTTCCAGAAAAGTGAATATTATCCGTTCTAAATGACCTTCAGTTCCTTCCCGACCTTGCAGAAGGCCTGAATACAGTCGTCCAATTGCCAAGGCTCGTGTGCCGCAGATATTTGAACGCGAATGCGAGCCTCGCCTTTTGGCACGACCGGATAGGAAAAACCGGTGACATAAATTCCTTCTTCTTGCAATAAGGCTGCAAATTCCTGGGCAAGACGGGCATCGTAGAGCATCACGGCACAAATGGCACTTTGCGTGGGTTTGATGTCAAAGCCTGCTTCCTGCATCTTCCGGACAAAATAAGATGTATTCCCGTGCAGTTTATCCTGCAGTGTGTTGTCCTTGTCCAATAGATTGAAAGCAGCTATGCCTGCTGCTGCCACCATGGGAGGTATGGAATTGGAAAACAGGTACGGACGTGAACGCTGACGAAGTAATTCTACGATCTCTTTTTTCCCTGTAGTGAAGCCTCCGATGGCTCCTCCAAAAGCTTTCCCAAGTGTTCCGGTTAAAATCTCAACCCGGCCCATCAGGTTGTACAGTTCTGTCGTACCACGGCCTGTATTCCCCACGACACCTGCCGAATGTGATTCGTCAACCATTACCATGGCGTTGTATCGGCTGGCAAGGGCACATATTTTGTCAAGAGGCGCGACATTGCCGTCCATGGAAAATACACCGTCGGTCACGATTAAACGAAAACGTTGTTGCTGTGCCTGCTGCAAGCAGTTTTCCAGATCTGTCATATCTGCATTGGCATAACGGTAGCGCTGCGCTTTGCACAAACGTACTCCGTCTATGATTGAGGCATGGTTCAGTGCATCGGATATGACGGCATCCTCCCGGTCCAGCAAAGGTTCGAATACTCCCCCGTTGGCATCGAAACACGATGCATACAAGATGGTGTCCTCTGTGCCGAAAAAACGGGAAATAGTATGTTCCAACTCTTTGTGAAGGTCTTGTGTGCCACAGATAAAACGTACGCTTGACATGCCGTATCCGCGCTGTTGGAGCGCTTCTGCAGCTGCTTGTAGCAATTGGGGATGGTTGGATAATCCCAGGTAATTGTTTGCACAGAAATTAAGGACCTCTTTTTCCTTAACGGTAATGGATGGACCCTGCGGTGAAATGATGATCCTTTCTTCCTTATATAAACCGGCTTCACGGATCTCTTCGAGTTCCCGGCTAAGGTGTTTTTGGAAAGAAGAATACATGGCTGATCATTCTGTGGGTAACAGCGGTGTGGGACCTCCTGCCCCTGTCGGGAATTGCGGCATCCCCACGGGCTGCTGCGTCTCTTCCAAACGCTGTTCCAGATTGGAGTTTTTCTTATTTCTGCCAGTCGAAATAAATGTCGTACCCAACAGGCAAAGTACTAAAATGGCAATAGCCAGGGTCCAGGTCGTTTTTTCCAGAAAATCGGCCGTCTGACGTACGCCAAAAGTTGTGTTACCTGTTGCAAAATTAGCTGCCAACCCGCCGCCTTTGGAATTTTGTACCAAAACAACCAGTGTCAGCAGTATGCTTGCAATAACTATGAGAATGGCGGTTGCTGTATACATGTTATGAATTTGTTTTTTGCTTGATTTCTTGAACAAGGGACGCAAAGTAAGCGCTTTTTTCCGGATATAGCAAAATAAGTTTGCCGTAACAGGCAATGGCCAGTTTGTGGTAACCTTGTTCGGCATATATCCTTGCAAGTGTTTCCGTTACAAAATCATCGTCGTCCAGTACGGGCGGCGTATCTTGGCCCTGCGTATCAATATTTTCTCCCGAACGCTTGAGGACCTGAGTAAAACGTGGATTTTCACTAATGAATTTGTCTATGGGAACGGTAATGTCCAGTTCCAGGGCAGACATATCTGCTTTTCCAAAATAATCGGCTCCGGGATAAAAAGTTCTTTCCCCCGGTGCTTCCAATACATATTCAGAAGTCGTCACCGTCACAGAAGAAGGAGACGGAGTCTCTTCCTTTTCAATTTCCTGGGTAAGATCAAGCGTGAAAAACTCTTCTTCGGATTGTTTTTCCTGTATCCTGATACTTTCCTGTAATATGAAATAGGGTCTGCTTCTGGAATAAACATATGCTGCCGTTTTTTCAGATTCGGAGAGACAAGCTTCTCCACCCAGGCCACAGAGGGATTTAAAAAGCAGTAGATGGCCCAGGGAAAACCACGGATACTGACGGACCATATCCTGCAGAATGTATCCATGCGGTGCCAGTTCCTGCGGAGACGCGTCCAGGTATGTTTCATAAAATGATGATATATCTATCTGCATAACTTTTACCAGTTGGCTACTGTAGCATTAAATATGTCTTCCACAATCTTTTCCACTATGGCGTCTACAAGGCTGCTTTCCGCGGCATCAAAGGACATGGCAGAATCAAAGTCTTCATAGGAAGAAAAGCTCTTGTCAAAATTCTCGGAAGGTTCCAGTTTGTTCTGAAATACGATCCTTACACTGACCGTCAGTCGTGTCATAGAGGCAACTTCGTCGGAAGTCACGGCCATGGGAGCGATCGTATAACCGGTGATCTCTCCCGATACCGAATAGTCCCCTCCCTCCTGGGTAACAGATAAGCGAGTGAGTTTCGTATATTTATCCATCAGGGCTTCTGTCAGGATATTGCTCAAGGCCGGATTGATGCGTTCTGCCCTGTTTTCAATATAAGATACGCTGATGGTCTGTGCGTCGGGATGTATGGATGTCCCCGAAAATGAATACCACCAGCATTGGGTCAACAGCAGTGGCAGCAACAGTGTTATGATCCGCCCGGTATGGGAACTTATCTTTTTCATTTATTCTATTTCGTATTCCTTGATCTTGCGGTAAAGGGTCCTTTCAGCAATGCCCAATTCTTTGGCAGTGGATTTCCGGTGTCCTTTATTCTTACGCAAAACTTTAATGATCAATTCCTTTTCCAGTGAATTCAGCGAGAGGTCCGGACTTTCCTCGACAATTTCCAAGGGAAGGATCTCTCCTTCTGTCACTTCTTCTTCTGCAGCATGACCGCTTCCGGGAGGAGTAAGCATTGTTCCCCGCCCCGGTACGGACAACAGACCGTGTTCTTCCAGATCGTCCAGCTTTTTCTTCATTACATCCATATCGGACCGTAATTGGAAAAGGATCTTGTATAAGATATCCCTTTCGGAAAGAATATCATTTCCTCCACCCTTTTCAGTACCGTAAACTACCGGAAGGTGCAGGGGGCTGTCGGGGGGAAGATACCGTTGCAGCGTATCGGATGTGACCAATCGTGTTTGTTCAAGTACGCTCAACTGTTCGGCCACATTCTTTAGCTGACGTACATTCCCGGGCCACCGGTAATGCTCAAGAAGGTTTCTGGCATCATCGGTCAGGCGGATTACCGGCATTTTGTATTTCTCGGCAAAATCAGCTGCAAATTTGCGGAACAGCAGATGGATGTCTCCGGGACGTTCCCTCAGTGCAGGTACCATTATAGGAACGGTATTCAGGCGGTAATAAAGGTCTTCCCTGAATTTGCCGATCTTGATAGCGTGGGGCAGGTTGACGTTTGTGGCCGCTATAACCCGGACATCCGTTTTCTGGACCTTGGAGGAACCGACCCTTATAAATTCGCCTGTTTCCAGAGCACGTAACAGACGAACCTGTGTGGAAAGGGGCAGTTCAGCCACTTCGTCAAGGAAAAGCGTCCCTCCGTCAGCTACTTCAAAATATCCCATCCTGTCCTCATGGGCTCCGGTAAAAGATCCCTTGCGGTGTCCGAACAATTCCGAATCTATGGTCCCCTCGGGGATCGCACCGCAGTTAATGGCAAAATAATTGCCGTGCTTACGGGCGCTATTGGTGTGTATGATCTTGGGAATGAATTCCTTTCCCACACCCGTTTCTCCGGTTACAAGTACGGACAGATCCGTCGTGGCAACTTGCGCCGCTATATCAATAGCACGGTCCAACTGGGGACTGTTACCTATTATATCAAACTTCTGTTTTATTGCTGTAACATCCATCTTTGCAAAGATATAAATTTTGTACTATATTTGTAAGTTAAACCAGTGTAACTGAATGAATACTTAACCTGAACATACATAAAATAAACTACTTGTTATGAAAAAATCTTTATTGCGCTTACTGGGCATTGCCGTTTTTGGTATTATGCTTATAGCTTGTAACAATCCCAAGGACATGGTGAAATATGCCGATGACATTGAGAAATCATGTACTCCCGAAATTCTCGAAGTTATAGCTGATAAAATCGATGTAATGTATACGTTAAAATTCCTCGATGGTTACTTCCATCCCAAAGCAATGTTGGAAATCACCCCTGTATTGGTCTATGAAGGTGGTGAAGTAGCTGCTCCTACGCTAAAGCTTCAGGGAGAAAAAGTTCTGGATAATTACAATGTCATTCCTGTTGCAGGAGATGATATTCAACACAAGATCCAGTTTGATTATGTAGACGGAATGGCAAAATCACACCTGGAGCTCAGGGGTGCCGTCCTCTACAATGACAATGTCTGGGAATTTCCGGTAGCCTACAAGATCGCCGACGGTGCCAACATTACCTACAAATGGGTGGAACTCCACGGTGAACCGGTCCTGATGCCTGACAACTACCAAAAGATCATTAAGGAAGCAGAAGAGGTAAATATCATGTATGCCAAGAATTCTGCACAAGTCCGCGCTCGTGAACTGACTAAACAGGAGATCAAGAATTTCCAGGATTTTCTGAAAAACCTGCCGGCTGACGAGAGAAGAACACATACCGGAACCGATATTGTTGCCTATGCTTCGCCTGAAGGACCCGTAGATTTCAATGAGAAACTGTCGGAGAACCGTATGAAAAGTGCCGAAAAGGCATTCCAGAGCCTGACCCGCAGGATCCAGACAGAAGGTCCCCTGAACCTTAAAACCAAAGGTGAAGACTGGGAAGGGTTTCAGGAACTGGTAAGTAAGAGCAACCTGGGTGACAAAGAACTCATCCTGCGCGTTCTGTCCATGTATTCAGATCCTATGGTACGCGACCGTGAGATCCGCAATATGTCAGCCGTTTACAAAACGCTGGAAGAAAAGGTGTTGCCCGAACTTCGCCGTGCCCGTCTGATCGCCAATGTTGAATTTGTTAACTATTCGGATGAAGAGTTGAAAGAGCTGACAACCAGCAATATGGATGCTATGAATGAGGAGGCCCTGCTGTATGCAGCCACCCTCACAAACGATAACGATACCAAAATAGCTCTTTACAAGAAAGCTGCGGATAAATTCAATTCCGCAAGGGGCCGCAACAACCTGGCAGTTGCTTACCTCAAAGCGAACAAGGTGAATGAAGCCATTTCCGCCATTGCCAAATGCGATCCGTCTAATCCTGTAGTGGTCAACAACCTGGGCGTTATTGAAATGCGTAAAGGTAATTTTGATAAGGCTGCCGAATTCTTTGCAAAATCCGATTGCCCGACGGCAAAAGTCAATGAAGGTGCCTTGGATATCCTGAATGGCCGTTATAAAGAAGCCCTTACCAAACTGGACGGCAAAAAGCATATGAACGCCGCCCTGGCACAATTGTTCAACGGCAACCTGAACAAAGCAGAAGAAGCTTTGTCGGAGTGCACCTGCATGAAGACCAAATATGTAAAAGCCGTTATCGCCGCCCGTAAGGGACAGACCTCAAAGGTCCATGAACTTATGGCAGAGATCAACAAGATTCCCGCTTTGGCTGAAAGAGCTGCCAAAGACATAGAATTTGCAAAATACCGTTAAACCCGTTTAACCTCACACCTTACAGAGAATAGGATGACTCACCGGTCATCCTATTTTTTTATACGGTATCATACGGGAAGCCAAAAGATGTAACAGGAATATGAATAAAAGTCGTACAATTAATCCAGCTTAAGTACGGCCATGAACGCCGATTGTGGTACTTCCACATTACCTATCTGGCGCATACGACGTTTCCCCCTCTTTTGTTTTTCCAGGAGTTTGCGTTTTCGGGTAATGTCTCCCCCGTAACATTTGGCCGTGACATCTTTACGAACGGCCTTTACTGTCTCGCGGGCAATGATCTTGGCCCCGATAGCAGCCTGAATAGCTATGTCAAATTGCTGGCGTGGAATGAGTTCCTTAAGCTTTTCACACATCTTTCTGCCAAAGTTATAGGAGTGTCCGCGATGGATCAGACTGGACAGTGCGTCAACCGGTTCTCCGTTGAGCAAAATATCGAGTTTGACCAAGTCGGCTCTTTCATAACCTGTGATATGATAATCGAAAGAAGCATAGCCGCGGGAAATGCTTTTGAGTTTATCGTAAAAATCAAAAACGATTTCGGATAGGGGCATTTTGAAGGTTAGTTCCACACGGTCAGCAGTCAGGTAATGTTGATTGCTCAATACGCCGCGTTTGTCAAGGCAGAGTTTCATGATGACGCCAAAATATTCTGCTTTTGAAATAACTTGTGCCCTTATATACGGTTCTTCTATATGATCTATCAGCGTTATGGCCGGTAATCCGGATGGATTATGCACATCTAAGACTTCTCCTTGGGTGGTGTACACTTTATAGGACACGTTCGGTACGGTTGTGATCACATCACAGTCAAATTCGCGAAAAAGCCTTTCCTGTACTATCTCCATATGAAGTAATCCCAGGAATCCGCAACGAAATCCAAATCCAAGTGCCAATGACGATTCCGGTTCATAGGTGAGGGAAGCGTCGTTAAGCTGTAATTTTTCCAGGGCAGAGCGCAAGTCCTCATAGCCGTCGGTATCTACCGGGTACATTCCTGCAAAAACCATAGGTTTTACCTCTTCAAATCCGGCAATCGCCTCCCGGCAGGGCTTGGTCACATGCGTTATGGTATCCCCCACTTTCACCTCGGAAACGGTCTTGATGCCGGAGATGATGTATCCTACATCTCCGGTCGAGATCTCTTCGCGGGGGATCATTTTAATTTTCAGGATACCCACTTCGTCGGCATCGTATACTTTTCCTGTATTGAAAAACTTGACCTTGTCTCCTTGTCTTACCGATCCGTTCATTACCCTGAAGTAGGCGATGATGCCCCGGAATGAGTTAAAAACAGAGTCAAATATAAGCGCCTGGAGCGGAGCCGCCGGATCTCCTTTAGGTGGGGGAATACGTTCTATGACCGCGTCGAGCACGTCCTGTACACCCTGACCCGTACGGGCACTGATGCAAAACACTTCTTCCGGCTTACAGCCAAGCAGATCTACCACCTGCTCCCGGACCATTTCGACCATGGCCGAATCCATATCGATCTTGTTCAAGACAGGAATGATCTCCAGGTTATGGGAAATAGCAAGATACAAGTTGGAAATGGTCTGTGCCTGTACTCCCTGTGTGGCATCCACAACCAGGAGAGCTCCTTCGCAGGAGGCAATAGCACGTGAGACCTCATAGGAAAAATCTACATGTCCCGGAGTGTCCAGCAGGTTCAACACATATTGTTCTTCTTTATACCGGTAATCCATTTGTATGGCATGTGATTTTATGGTAATCCCCTTTTCCTTTTCCAGGTCCATGCTGTCCAATACCTGGGCTTCCATATCCCGTTGTTCAACGGTATGGGTCAGTTCCAGCAACCGGTCAGCCAAGGTGCTTTTCCCATGATCTATATGGGCAATAATGCAGAAATTTCTAATGTTTTTCATCGGTTGGGCAAAGGTAAATATAATTTTTATCTTTGTCAGATAATCAATTACAGACAATATGAATCCGACAATCCACCATCCTGTCCCGGATCTTATAACACAGATTCGACGGGACATTATCCGAATGGTAGCAGCAGCCAAAAGCGGTCACCCCGGCGGATCGCTCAGCAGCGCTGATTTCTTGACAATACTTTTTGCTGAATTTTTAAAACAGGATCCTGCACAATGGAAACGGGACGGCAAGGGAATGGATATGTTCTTCCTGTCCATCGGACATGTCTCTCCTTTATTCTACAGCCTTCTTGCCCGGATGGGTTATTTTCCCGTTCAGGAATTGGCTACTTTCCGCAAACTTGGGTCCAGACTGCAAGGTCATCCCAGTATAGAATACGGGCTGCCGGGTGTCCATGTGGCCAGCGGATCGCTTGGCCAGGGATTGTCCGTTGCCTGCGGCGCCGCATTGAGCAAAAGTCTGGCAGGGGATCCACATAAAGTTTATGTATTGATAGGTGACGGCGAGAGCGAGGAAGGCCAGATCTGGGAAGCAGCCATGTTCGCTTCACATTACAAGATCGGGAACCTGACCGCTATAACGGACTGGAACGGGCAACAGATAGACGGCCCGGTAAATGAGGTTGCCGGTGTAGGGGACCTCGTTGCCAAGTGGAGCGCATTCGGCTGGCGTGTTCTGGAGTGTGACGGACACGATCACAACGCTATCCGTACAACTTTCAACCGGTCCCTGGAGCCGGGAGACAAACCTGTTATGATTCTGATGCATACCCAGATGGGACAAGGAGTGGATTTTATGACCGGGTCCCATCTTTGGCACGGAAAAGCCCCTTCTGCCGAACAGGAAGCCCTGGCACTGGCTCAATTACCTGAAACTTTAGGAGATTTTTAACGAATTCTGAAATGATGACAAATACTGGAAATAAAGATACCCGTTCCGGCTTCGGTGCCGGATTATACGAACTGGGAAGCCTGAACCCTGCCGTAGTTGCTTTGTGCGCCGATCTGACCGGTTCGGTGAAAATGGAAAAATTCGCTGAAACGTATCCCCAACGGTTTTTCCAATGTGGGATTGCCGAAGCCAATATGATGGGTGTAGCTGCCGGAATGGCCCTTTCCGGCCTGATCCCTTTTGTAGGAACTTTTGCCGAATTTGCCACCGGACGCGTCTATGACCAGGTGAGACAATCCATCTGTTATTCACAGGCCAATGTAAAGATCGCTGCCTCCCATGCAGGAATAACCCTTGGTGAGGACGGAGCCACACATCAGACTATGGAAGACCTGGCCCTGGCAAGGGTCCTGCCGAACATGACCGTTATCAATCCTTGTGATTACAACCAGACACGGCTTGCCACCCTTGCGGCTGCAAGTTGGGACGGCCCGCTATACCTGCGTTTTGGAAGGCCTTCCGTACCTAATTTCACCCCTGTGGACGGACCTTTTAAGATCGGGGAAGCCTGGATGATACATCCGGGAGAAGATGTTACGATCCTGGCTACGGGCCATATGGTCTGGGAAGCACTCGAAGCCGTTAAGATCCTGGCAGAAAAAGGGATCCGGGCTGAGTTGATAAACATTCACACCCTCAAACCCCTAGATGAGAAAGCCATTATTGATTCGGCACGCAAGACCGGAGCGGTCGTAACGGCGGAAGAACACCTGTTGGCGGGAGGATTGGGCGAACTCGTAGCCGGCCTGCTGTCCCGGCACTTCCCCGTTCCCATGCGGATGGTCGCCATGAACGACGGATTCGGACAAAGCGGGACGCCACGTGAATTGATGGATCACTACGGATTGAACGCCGCAAGTATTGTAAACAAAGTATGTGAGCTCAGATAAGGAACTGTATGCATGGTGTGAAAGCGGTCAGTATGAACGTGCTTTCCAGGAAATTGTGCGTCTGTACAGTCAGCGTTTGTATTGGCATATCCGGAAAATGGTATTGTTGCACGACGATGCCGACGACATCCTGCAAAATACCCTGTTGAAAGCATGGACGGGACTACCCGCCTTCAGGTGGAAATCGCAGATCTTCACCTGGCTTTACCGAATCGCCACCAACGAAGTCCTTACATTCCTCAAAAAAAGCAGATCCGTTAAGCAGCTTCCTTTGGAAGACCGGCTAAATGCGGACCCTCCGCTTTTCAACGGAGACCAGATACAGAAAGCGTTGCAGAAAGCCATTCTGCGCCTGCCTCCCAAGCAACGTCTGGTCTTCAATATGCGTTATTTTGATGAGATCCGTTATGAAGATATGTCCCGCATTCTGGGAACGTCAGTAGGTGCACTAAAGGCTTCATACCATCATGCTGCTGCAAAAGTGCAGGAATCTCTGAAAGAGCTACTCCTTTAAACCTTTTTATATTTGGAGCATCTAATAGTTGAAAATGAGCGACAAAGCATTACATAATCCGCATCTGAAAGAAAATCCGTTCAAAGTTCCCGACGGTTATTTTGAACAGATCCTGGCCTGTTGGACTGTCCGGGAAAACATTCTTGAGGAAATCCGCGAAGTTCCGGAGAGGAAAGGCGATCGCTTTATTCGTCTGTTAAAGCCGCAGTTGCAGCTCGCTGCTGCGTTTCTGATCCTTTTTGGGATCGGGTACGCACTGGTGACAATAATAGGGAAAAACAAGGAAGCCGTACGGGAGACGGAAGAACTGTCATTCCTGAGTGAATGGTCCTTTAGGGGATTTGATCACCGTATGGTGTCCGAACTTGTTCTGGAAGATTTTATGGAACAGCAGGATCACCTGGATCGTATAGATCCGGATATTGATGATCTGGTAGATTACATGAACTACCCGGGATTTGATCCGGTAGATTTTCATATTGAAACAAATAATAAATAATAACTCTATTGCCATGAACCGTTCGTTAATCGTATTTCTTTTATGCCTTATGCCGGTCTGTGTTTATGCCCAGGAACAGCGTCCGCGTAAAAGCGATCAGGAGCGCAGGGCAGAACGTGAGGCAGTTCAGGCGCAGAAAGTTGCTTTTATTACACAGAAAGTGGGATTCACGGCAGAAGAAGCTGAAAAGTTTTGGCCCCTGTATAATGAAATGGAAGGCAAGATCCGGGTAGTTGTACACAAACGCGGCCGTGCCAAAGCAGAGATGTACCGCCTGCTGGAACCTTCAGATGAAGGCAGGCAGAGAAAAGGAGCCACTCCGCCTGGATCATCCCAGGGTCGTACTGCGGCGGGGGATCACCGGGATCTGGCCCTCCCTGAAAAAGTCGCGACATCACCCAAAGGACCTGCCACAGCTGTTGAAGATGTGCTGGAAACGTTTATAATGACTTTTGAAGAAGAAAATCAGGTTAGGATGGAATACCATCGTAAATTTCTCAACGTTCTGTCCGCAGAACAAGTAGCTCGCTTTTACCTTGCAGAAGAACATTTCAGCAACAAACTCTTTCGTGAGTATATTAACAGGAAAATAAACGAAAAGTCCCGGTAATTCTCAGGCCCATAAATAGAAATCACGTACCAGGCGCACGTATTGCGGACTGTATTCTTCTTTAATACCGGAATATAGGGAGATCGTATCTTCTGTCAGCGTTGCCTGTGTTTTACCCATTTCTATCAGGACCCTGACGGCAGGCTTATTCATTTTCGTATGGACGGTTGTGATCCTGGAGGGAAATAAAGGGTTATCCATCAGACCTGCAAGGATTAAAAAATCCTTATACGATCCCGTCGGAAGGATCAGGGAAAAAAGACCTTTATCTGTAAGAAGGGAAGCCACGCCGGAGAGAAGTTCTTTGTGCGGAAGACTCTCGCGATCACTATGCCGGGCCCGGGTGCGACGTACATCGGGACTTGCAAGCGACCGGGTAAAATAAGGGGGATTGCTTATGATCAGGTCGTATTTCCCGGGAAAATCATACTCCCGGAAATCCCCCTTTATCAGATTCATCCGGTCAGCCCAGGGGGAAGCGGAAATGTTGGCAGCTGCTTCTTCTGCAGAATCATCGTCTATTTCCAGGGCATCTATGGTAGCCTGTAAAAAACGCTGGGCCATCATCAGGGCCAGTAGTCCGCATCCGGTCCCTATATCGAGTATCCTGGAAGGTCCTTCGCCGGGATAGGCGGTCCAGGCACCCAGCAATACACTGTCCGTATTGACGGGCATTACTGAACGACCGTGTCTGACAGTAAAATATTTAAACCGGAACGGCTCCATGCTTTTGAACAAAAAGTCCATCGCACATGGTAAGACTGCGATCGCTTAGACTTGTCAGAGAGTGATCATGAGTAACCAGTATAATGGTCTGACCGTATGCGTCGCGCAACTTGAAAAACAATTTATGGAGTTCCTGCTTGTTATGGGAATCCAGGTTTCCCGATGGTTCATCTGCCAGCAGAACTTTGGGTCGATTCACCAGGGCCCGGGCCACGGCTACGCGTTGTTGTTCCCCTCCGCTCAACTCTGCAGGTTTATGTTCCATCCTGTGCACAAGCCCCAGGAAATCGAGCAGTTCTTTTGCCCTGGCACGTACCTTGTCGGTCGGGTCACCACTAATAAAGCCCGGAATGCATACGTTTTCCAATGCAGTAAATTCCGGGAGCAAGTGGTGGAACTGAAAAACAAATCCTATATGCCTGTTACGGAAATCGGCCAGATGGTCCTTTTTCAGTTCAAAGACAGGCGTACCGTCTATCCATATCTGACCGGAATCGGGCCTGGACAAGGTCCCAATGATCTGTAGAAAAGTGGTCTTTCCCGCCCCGCTGGCCCCTGTTATACAAACCACTTCGGCAGGTGCAACTTCCAGGGATATACCTTTGAGAACCTGCACACTGCCAAATGATTTGGTTATATAGTCCGCTTTGATCATATGGCGGAAATTCAATTACTCGTCTTTTTCCTCTTCTTCGTATTCTTTCAGAAGTTTATCCTGAACATCGGCAGGGACCTGTACATATTCAAGGAAATTCATGGTAAAACTGGCCCGCCCCGATGTGAGGGAGCTGAGTGTAGTGGAGTATTTGTTCAGTTCGGCCAGGGGTACTCTCGCTTTGAGGATCTGGAAGCCTTTCTCGCTGCTCATGCCTTCTATCAGGGCGCGACGGTTCTGCAGATCTCCCATAACGTCTCCCATGCAGTCCGAAGGGACCATTACTTCTACCATATAAATGGGCTCCATGATCTTGGGATTTGCTTTTTTGAAGGCATCCCTAAATGCATTTCGTCCGGCCAGCTTGAATGAGATCTCATTGGAATCGACCGGGTGCATTTTCCCATCATAAACATAACACTTGATATCCCTTGCATAAGATCCGGTAAGGGGGCCTTCTTCCATTTTTTCCATAATACCTTTCAGGATGGCAGGCATGAAACGCCCATCTATGGACCCACCTACAATACAATTGTAATAAATGAGTTTTCCGCCCCATTCCATATCATAATCCTCGCGTCCCCTGATGGTGAGCACCAGATCTTTTCCATCTACTTTAAAGCGGTTATTTTCGGGTGCTCCTTCAATGTACGGTTCTATCAACATATGCACTTCCCCGAATTGTCCTGCACCACCCGATTGCTTTTTATGACGGTAGCTTGAAGCGGCCATTTTTGTAATGGTTTCCCTGTAGGGGATCCTGGGCGGCAGTAAATCAACTTCCATCTTGTAAGTATTGTTGATATGCCATTTGAGCGTATTGATATGGTGTTCACCCTGTCCGCTCAAAATAACCTGTTTGAGTTCCTTGGAATATTCCACTATTATGGTAGGATCCTCTGCAGCTGCCTTGTTTAGGATTTCACCTAATTTTTCATCGTCCTTTTCCGATTTGGCTTTGATAGCCGTTCTGAATTTGGAAGGCGGGAAGGTAATCGGCTTAAACTCCCAATTCTTGCCGTCACCGTTGAGCGTATGATCTGATTTGGCATTTTTAAGCTTCACGGTACATCCCATATCTCCGGCAACCAATTCGGTCACTTTATCGCGTTTCTTCCCCGCAACTATAAAAAGTCCTGATATTCTTTCCCGGCTCCCGTTATTGGCGTTGACCAGGTCCATCAATTCAGTGATTTTTCCTGACATTACCCGGAAGAAAGCCACATCTCCGAGATGCTGCTCCTGGGTAGTTTTATAGATATAAAGTGATGGTGCTCCTTTTACGTCACAGGGAATTTCCTCGCCGGACACGGTCATGTTGCTTGTCAGTCCCGGATGCGGTGATATGAGGGTAATCAGTTCCATCAAACGTTTTACGCCAATATCTTTTTTCCCCGAAACGATAACTAAGGGCATAATCTCACATTTATGAAATCCTATGATCAGTCCCTGAATGATTTCTTCGGATGTAAGGGTGCCATTTTCAAAGAATTTCTCCATCAGGGGTTCATCTGCTTCCGCAGCCCTTTCTGCCAGTTCCGCATGCATAGCTTCCGCCTTGTCCTTTTGGTCAGCCGGGATGTCCAGCTCTTCACAGGTGCCGTTGGCTTCATTAAAACGGTACATCTTCATGTTTACAACGTCCACAAAAGAGTTGAACCCCATGCCCACGTCTATGGGGAACTGAATGGGACATACCTTATTCCCGAAAGTCTCGTGTAATGAATCAATGCAAGCATCCCAGTTGGCCTTTTCGTGGTCAAGCTGACTGACTGCCAGGAATAATGGCTTGTTGTGCTGTTCTGCATAACGGGAGAATATTTCAGTCCCTACTTCCACCCCTTGCTGAGCGTTAACCAGCATGATTCCCGAGTCCACAACCCTGAATGCCGAAATAAGACCGCCTATGAAATCATCGGATCCCGGAGTATCTATAACGTTTAATTTGTAATCATTATATTTCGTATAGAATAGCGTTGGATAAATAGATCTCTGGTACAATTGTTCAATTTCGGTGTTATCGCATACGGTGTTCTTGGCCTCTACGGTTCCACGGCGATCAATCACCTTGCCTTCCAACATCATGGCTTCTGCAAGGGTTGTCTTACCGGATTTGGTATTTCCCATCAGAACCACATTGCGAATCTGTTCTGTAGTATAAGTTTTCATTAAGATTATATATTTGTTTATGTTTTATGGGATATTTCAGGGCGACAAAGGTAATAATTTTTCCTTTACTTTTGTATATGTATTTTCCTTTGTTTCCGCATCTTGAGGCCGGAAGGCTTGAAGCGGGATGTGACGAAGCCGGAAGGGGATCGCTGGCAGGTCCCGTATATGCCGCTGCAGTCATACTTCCCCCCGGATTCCACCATCCCTTGTTGCAGGATTCTAAACTGATGAACGAAAAACAACGGTTGGAGGTCAGGGATCTGATCCTGGAAAAAGCCGTTTCCTGGGGTGTCGGCTGGTGTTCCCCTAAGGAAATTGACCGGTGGAACATATTGCGAGCTTCGATCACGGCTATGCACAGGGCGTTGGATAACTTGTCCCAAGTACCCGAATTCATTCTGGTTGACGGAAAACATTTTTATCCCTACCTGCCCCGGAACAAGAAACCCTTTCTCAACCCGGTAATCCCCCATCTTTGTGTTGTAAAGGGTGATCGGCGGTTTGCGGCGATTGCCGCCGCTTCAGTATTGGCCAAAACATTTCGCGATGAATATATGATAAAGATGGACCGGGAGTTTCCACAGTACGGGTGGGCAAACAACAAAGGATACCCGACCAGAAAACACAAGGAAGCGATTTTTAATTCAGGACTTACCGTTCATCACAGAAAATCTTTTTTTTATCATTTATAATTACCTTTGTAGGTTATACGCATAATGCAATATAAACAACAAATAATACACATGAAAAAAATATGCTTAATCCTGTGCACCGTACTGCTCCTGGGCGGTAATATACGTGCAGATGAAGGGATGTGGTTACTACCCCTTCTGAAACAACTTAACATTCAAAAAATGAAAGATGCCGGACTTAGGCTTGATGCCGACGACATCTATAATATCAACCGGTCAAGCCTGAAAGATGCCATTGTTATATTTGGAGGAGGGTGTACCGGAGAAGTCGTTTCCCCTGACGGCCTGCTTCTGACCAACCACCATTGCGGCTATGGTGTGATCCAAGCGCTTAGCAGTGTGGAGCACAATTACCTCAGGGACGGGTTCTGGGCACGGAGCCGGGAAGAGGAAATTCCTGCACCGGGATTACGGGTAACATTCATGGAAAGAATGACCGATGTGACCAAAGAGGTATATGCCGTTCTGGACACATGTACCAGCGAAGAAAGCCGTTCGGCTGCCGAAGGCAGGCTGATGAGGGAATGGGGAGAAAAAGTCAAGCAGGAGAATCCTCATTTTACGGGCCGTTTGTACAGTATGTACGGAGGCAATCAATACTACCTGGTCGTTTATAAAGTATATACCGATGTACGGTTTGTGGGTGCTCCCCCTTCTTCTATCGGGAAATTCGGGGCAGATACCGACAACTGGATTTGGCCCCGCCATACTTGTGACTTTTCCATGTTCCGCATATATGCCGGACCGGACAATGAGCCGGCCGGATACGCTCCGGAAAACCGTCCCTACAAGGCCAAATACTCTTTGCCGGTAAGCCTTAAAGGTGTAGAACAGGACGATTTTGTGATGACGTTGGGCTATCCGGGGACTACTTCCCGCTATATGACATCAATAGAAGTCGACAGGCAGGAACAGCTAACCAATAACATTGGGATAGAAGTGCGGACCATCCGCCAGAATATTTTACTCGGGGATATGCTCTCCGATCCCAAAGTGCAACTGCAATATGCCAGCAAATATTCAGGTAGCACGAATGCCTGGAAAAAATGGACGGGTATGAATGAAACGTTTAAAAAATTGAATGTGAAAGCCCGCCGGGCAGAAGAAGAGATCGTCTTTTCCAATTGGGTCAATAATGATAAAAAACGGCAGGAAAAATACGGTACTGCCTTGGGCGACATTGAAGAAGCCGTTCGCGGAATATGGGATATGCTTTACGTAAGCCGCTATCTGGGAGAAGCTTTACGTAATATAGAAGTGAGCAGCTTTGCGTCACGGATATTCGCCAGGGCCGGCGGGCAGGAAGAAATGAACGGGGAAAGCCTGAAAACACAGTCGGACCGTTTTTTTGCCAATTACAACAAGCCTACCGATGTCAAAGTGGCTAAAGCCATGCTTAAAATCTTTGCCCAACGGGTAAACAAAGACCATTATCCCACCGTATACGGGATCATTGAAAACGACTATGCAGGCAACATTGATGCCTATGTGGAAGATCTGTTTGCCAAAACGGCATTTGCCGACGAAAAGAAGCTGCACAATCTTATTGACAGGCTGGTTACGGAAAATACACGTGAAGAGGCATGGGAAGAGGTCAGGAACGATCCCGCCTGGATACTGGGCAGTTCAGTGGCAGATAAAACAAAAGAATGCCAGGAGGCCGTTAACCCATTTTATCCACAATACTACAGAGGACGCCGGAACTTCATTGCCGGCATGATGGAAATGAGAAAGGGAGAAGCTCTGTATCCGGATGCTAACTCATCCATGCGCCTTACTTATGGCCATGTGCTGAACTACAGGCCCCGGGACGGTGTGATCTATGATTATTATACAACCTTAACCGGAGTGATGGAAAAAGAAAATCCAGATAACTGGGAGTTCGTTGTACCTGAAAAACTGAAACGGCTCTACGAGAAAAAAGACTACGGACAATATGCACAACCGGGAAAGGAGGTTGTCACGGGATTTATTGCCAATACCGATATTACGGGAGGCAACTCCGGATCTCCCGTGCTGAACGCAAAAGGCGAACTCATAGGGCTGGCTTTTGACGGCAATTGGGAATCTATGAGCGGGGACGTGATCTTTGAACCGGAACTGCAACGTTGCATAGCCGTAGACATCCGCTATGTTCTTTTCATTATGGATAAATATGGTGAGGCAGGATATTTGCTGGAAGAGATGGATATTAGAAAATAAAAGCATGAAAAAGATCGATTATGCAACTATAAGGCCTGTCCAACCCCCGAAAGGAGATAAAAAGGATGAACAAGAAACCGTCCAGATAGATGGGATGAAAGGCGTAAAAAATATCATTGCCATAGCAAGCGGGAAGGGCGGTGTAGGGAAATCCACGGTTGCCGTAAATCTGGCCGTTGCCCTGGCCCTGGAAGGATACCGGGTGGGATTGGCCGATGCAGACATCTACGGACCTTCGGTCCCGATCCTTACCGGTACGCAGGACCGGCAACCTAAGGTCGATATGATAGATGAAAACGTACAGGTCTTCGAACCTATAGAAAAATTTGGTGTAAAGTGGATCTCTATAGGGTATTTTGCCAAGCCGGAACAAGCCCTGATCTGGAGAGGTCCCCTGGCCAGCAGCGCTCTCAAGCAACTGTTACGGCAAACCAAGTGGGGCGAACTTGACTTTCTGCTCATTGACCTTCCTCCCGGAACGGGAGATATCCACCTGAGCCTGATGCAGGATATTCCCCTGAGCGGTGGGATAGTAGTTACCACACCTCAACAAGTTTCCGTCTCTGACGTTGAAAAATGTCTGAACATGTTTTTCCACCCTGATCTGAATAAGCGTGTTTTTGGTCTGGTAGAGAACATGGCCTGGTTTACGCCCGAGGAATTACCCGACAATAAATATTTTATTTTCGGGGAGGGTGGCGCCCAGGTGCTGGCCGAAAAATACGGCTTGCCTATATTGGCACAAATTCCACTCGTTCAGGGTGTTTGTAAACGCGGAGACTCCGGAATACCTGTCGCCAATGATCAAAGCGCCGCAGGTAAAGCGTTTATGGACCTGGCGGAAAAAATAATTTCTTTATTAATTTAAAGCAGCCAAATCTTAATAATTTACGTCTTTCGACTATGAAAAAGATCGCATCATTAATAATTACTGCAGCTGTTCTTGTTTTTATTTCCGGTTCCAGCTGCAAACCTGAAATCCCTTTTATTGAAGCCTCTCCGACCAGTGTTACTTTCCCCCAGGAAGGCGGGACTCAGACCATCAATCTCTCAACCAACAGTATGTCCTGGACTGCTTCAGTCTCAGGTAAAGGATTCTCCGTATCCCCCTCTTCCGGGGCGGGAAATGCAACGTTACAATTGACTGCGGCAGCTTCCGTTTCGCCAAATGACCAGACCGGTACGCTTACAATTAAAAGCGGCACCATGCAGGCCTCTGTCGCCATTACTCAAAGTGCCCGCAACACCTTAATTCTTAACGGCACAAATACGGTGGAAGCGGCAGGAGGTACCTATACCCTCAATTTGCAATACAATACGGACTATACCGTGGAAATAGAAGAAGGAGCCAAGTCATGGATCCAGTACTCAGGAACCAAGGCACTTTCTACGGCTACCCTTCAATTCCTGATCGCCCCGAATGCAGGCGCTCCGCGTTCCGGACAAGTTTCAGTGCGTGACAATGCCGGGATTGCCCAGACCCAGACATTCACTTTCCAGCAAAAAGAAAATCCTTTGCGGACCATTCTTCTTGATTTGTACAATCAATTGGGTGGGGACAACTGGCTTGTAGACAAGAAAAACAACTGGAATACGAACGAACCTCTAGAAACATGGGGCGGGGTGACTATGGAAGAAGGAAAAATCACCCAGTTGAATCTAAACGGATTTGGACTTACCGGACAATTACCGGCATCTATCGGATCCTTGACGGATCTGACAAGATTAAATATTGGGTCCAATAAGAATCTGACGGGACCGCTCCCCTCCACCATCGGGAACCTGGAAAACCTGGAAGCCCTGATGGCGGTTACTACCGGATTGGAAGGAGAGTTACCCAAAGAAATGGGCAATCTCAAAAAATTAACCAACCTCCAGCTGAACAACAATAATATCAGCGGCACGATCCCGGAGGAATGGGGAGGAATGGAAGCCTTGAAGAACTTCGGTATGTTCAATACGAATATTTCCAGCCCGTTACCTGAATCGATATTTACAAATTGGAAACATATAGGTTCCATACTGCTTAACAACAATCCCAACTTAACCGGTCCCCTGCCAGCTAAACTGGGTCAAATGGAAACCGACAATACACTTTTCAATGTGCAGATGCACAGTTGTAATTTTGAAGGGGGGATCCCTGAAGAATGGGCAGGCATTCCAAATGTTTCAAAACAACTATATCTGTATGGGAACAGGCTGACCGAACCGGTCCCCCTGGCCATTCAGAATCACCCCTCATGGACTCCGGACAGGTGGGATAAGTGGAAAGATGCCGGTATACATTTTGTCCGGACACAGCAGGACGGTGTTTTCCTGGAATTGGAACAGGTTCCCGACGCCCAGCGTGACCGTCTGATGGCCCTATACAATGCTTTGGACGGACCCAACTGGATTAAGGGAGCAAACTGGAACACAGCCGAGGATATCAGCACCTGGGAAGGAGTTACGGTAACCGATGAGGCCATAACCGCTCTTAGCCTGAATGGATTTGGGCTGAGGGGACAGTTGCCCCCTCAAATAGGAGAATTGACCGCACTCAAAACTTTAAACCTGGGTGCTAATCCCAACCTGACCGGACCCCTGCCCACAGAGATAGGAAACCTGATTAACCTGACAGCCCTGATGGCCGTAAATACAGGTCTGGAAGGTCCGCTGCCAAAGGAAATGGGTAACCTAAACAAACTGACCAACCTGCAATTGAACAAAAATCAGATCTCCGGGACCATCCCCAAAGAATGGGCGGGAATGACTTCGCTAAACAATTTCGGGTTGTATGAGACAAAAATATCCGGTCCCATACCCGCAGAGATCTTTGCAGGGTGGAAAAACATAGCCACCTTTCTGATGAACAGCAATCCCAACCTGACCGGTCCCCTGCCTGAAGGATTGGGCAATATGACCACCACACAGGCGCGTTTTAATATCCATCTGTATGATTGCAATTTTACCGGCGGCATCCCGGCTTCTTGGGGAAATATTCCGGCCGTATCGACGCAATTGCGCGTATATGGCAATAAATTAACCGAACCTGTCCCGGATGTGATTGTAAAGCACCCGTCGTGGACTCAGGACAAGTGGGATAAGTGGAAAGACGCCGATATACATTATATCCGGACCCAGCAGAACGGTGTTTTCCTGCAACTGGAAGGCGTATTGCCCACAGTCGGCGAAGTTACGGTAACAGAACTTTTATATAACAAAATAAGCGTTTCCGCCGAAGTGCTCAAACAAGGCAGCCATGAAGTAACGGACCGCGGGTTTGTTATCAACACTACTATCCGAAGGGTCGGTTCCGGAATAGGTGACTTCGCGACCAACTTCGTCAACAACATTAATGAAAATACGGTCTATACCATCAAGGCTTATGCTACCAGCCAGGCAGGGACAGCCTACGGACCCCAGATATCCGTAACCACCCCGCTATATAATGAGCTGAATCTTGTCCTTAGCAACAACGAAGGAGCCCTGGTAGATTATGCCGATATTTATCTCAAACGTATCGGAGACGAACCTGCAGCACCTGCCAAGACCGCAAATGCCTTACCAAAAAGCATAACCCCTGTAATTAAGGGAAGTTCCCGGGAAGAGGTGTTGTTTTCCACTACAGCATGGTTGTCATCTTACCTGAAACCCTATCAAAAAAGCATCCGGAATAATCTGAATATGTTGGGTTCCATACCGGATCGGATGCCTGTCGTCAGAAGACAAAACGCCGACCAGGATTACGATTATAAGGCTATAAGTTCGAGTTCAGGTGAGGCTCAAATCAGGGATATCGTTTCAGGTACATACGCCGTCAGGATCATCGGATACGGTCATGTTCGGGATTTCTATACCACCTTGGTTGTTCCTGATGGAGTTTCCAATATTAATGTAACCAATATACCCCTGTTGGCCGTTAACTCCGGGACTTTATCGTTATTTCATCCGAATCTTACGATCCGGCCTTTTGTGTCGCCCGCAGCCAACGACAACCTGATGGTAATGGTCAACATGTCGGCCGATTACGCGAAGGAATGGAAAGGCAAGATCCTGGAGAATATCATGCTGTATCCCATGGATACAACTACATCAATCGTCATAGCCGCCAAAGATACAGATCAGCTGGAACAGATCTATGAAATATTCCTGTCGTTGACCGATGAAGAAGGGAATCCCCAACAACCGGCCGATCCTATGCAATTCCTTAACTTTATAGAAGAATTGTCAAAACGCATTATTTTCGTAAAGGACGTTCACACAGGACAGACCAACTTAATCCCGCAACATTCAACCAACTTTAAAAAAATCATGGTAGAAGCGTTGAAAGATTCAGGAAAGTGGGATCTTGTTAAAGGCTTTATTACAGAAACATACAATATACAGCTCCAGGAGGGAGACCCCGTACTTCTTAATATGATTGTCCAACAACGGGGCTCACAACCCGTTTTGATGACGGACGGGAACGGACCGGCCAGGGATGGAGGGAATCTTCTGGTAGTTTCTTCGGATAAGAATGTAACCGCGTTGAGCGATCTGGGCTATAACGGAAACTGGCACCTGGGCATTACCGTAAAATAAGGTCCAGGAAGACGGCTGCTATGGCCACCGGTGCCACATAACGTATAATAAAATAAAATGCACCGAACAGGGTACCCTTCAGGGTGCCCTGATTTGTAAATTCGTCGTATACCTGGGACTTTTTCATATACCATCCTACAAACAGGACAATGAACAAACCTCCGAGGGGAAGCAGGATGTTTGCCGACAGGTGATCGAAAAAATCAAATATTGTTCTACCGAAAAGTTTCACCTCTTTCAACACCCCCTGAGATAGTGAACTGAACGAGGCACAAACGGTTACCATCAGGGAAATAAGGAGTACCGCAATCGTTCTTTTCATTTTCAGTCTCTCCGTAACATAGGCGGTTATCACTTCCAGCAGGGAAATGACCGATGTAATAGCCGCTATGAATAAGATGATAAAAAATATGACGGCAAAAAGGTTCCCCAGAGGGATCTGTGCAAAGATCCTGGGTAGTACAATAAAAACAAGCCCCGGACCTTCCTGGGGCGATATCCCAAAGGCAAAAACGGCCGGCATGATGGCCAGTCCGGCTAATATGGCAAATAACGTATCGGATATGGCTGTAGTAAAGCTAAGTTTACTCAAATTCTCCCTGCTTGGAATATAAGATCCGTAGGTGATCATGCATCCCATCCCCAGACTGAGCGAGAAAAAAGCTTGTCCCAGCGCAGCCAGCACTACTTGCGTGTTGATCTTTGAAAAATCAGGTTTTACCAGAAATTCCACTCCCTTGGCAGCGCCCGGCAGGGTAAACGACTGTATCATCAGGATTACGATCATCAGAAAAAGAACGGGCATCATGATCTTTGAATACTTTTCAATCCCTTTCTTGACACCGGACATGACAATAAAAGCATTGAAGATCATGAATACTACGGTCCATAGGATGGGCCGGACGGGAGAGGTCACCAGGTTGGTAAACTGACTTTCCAGGGAAGATATATCGGGTTTTGAAAATAAATGGATCAGGGAACGAAACAGGTAATCGAGCGTCCATCCCCCGACTACCGTATAAAAGGCCATAATACAAAACGAAGCCAATACTCCCACAACTCCGATGATACTCCAGGGAGTATTTGGTGCCAGTATCTGAAATGCCTTCACCGTATTAGCTCTGCTCCTGCGACCGATAATGAATTCGGAAATAATTATAGGCAAGCAGATTATCATCACAAAGGCAAGATAAATGAGGATAAAGGCGGCTCCTCCGTTTTGTCCCACCAAATAAGGGAAACGCCATAAATTGCCTAGCCCTACGGCAGAACCTACCGCAGCTACCAGAACCCCGAAAAATCCTGAGAATTCGTCACGCTTCATAATCAAATAGTTTTACACAAATATAAATCCTTTTCTTGTTACCTTTGTTAAAAACAACAACACTATGCAAAAGATTGCCGTTAAAAAGTGGATTGTTTATCCGGTTGCCGTCCTGTTTTTTCTTGTGCTTTCTTATGGTTTTGTTCCACAGATCTTCCAGGGGAAAGTCCTCAATCAGGGAGATATAACCGCCTGGCAGGCAATGGCTAAAGAGGCCGGCGATTATAACAAAACCCATGATGATGAAGCCTTGTGGACCAATTCCATGTTCAGCGGCATGCCTACAGTAACCATCAATAAGATCACCCGGGGAAATTATACCCGGATCATCAGCCGCATTCTGGAGGCCGGTATGACGCCCGCTTCTTATTTGTTTTTATCGCTCGTCGGCGGTTTTTTGTTTTTCCTTGCCTTGGGTCTTAACCCGTGGATAGCCATCCTGGGAGGGATCGGCATGACATTTTGTTCGTATAACATGCAGATTATCCAGGCAGGGCATGTTACCAAAATGATTGCCATAGCCTATATGCCATGGGTTTTGGCGTCGGTAGTATATGCTTACCGGAAAAACGCCCTCCTCGGATCATTATTCTGTGCATTGACCGTAAGTTTTCAGGTATCTGCCAACCATCCGCAGATTACATATTACCTTGGAATCATCCTGTTATTCGCACTTGCCGGGCTAATGATAAAGGCCATTATTAACCGGCGATTTCCGCAATTTGCCAAAACTACCGTACTGATCCTGATTGCCGGTCTGCTGGGACTGACGACTTCTGCCAACCACCTGCTTCCCACCTATGAATATACCAGGTATTCCATGCGTGGCGGATCCGAGCTCGGTGCAGCCGAAGGAAGGTCTTCCGGAACCGGTCTGGACATTGATTATGCCACCCAGTGGAGTTATTCCAGGATGGAATCGTTCAATATGATGATCCCTGATTTTTACGGGGGATCATCCGTAGGTGCATTGGATAAGAATTCCCATACTTACAACAAACTCACCCAGATGGGATACAATGCCGACAGTGTCATCTCCAATATGCCTCTTTACTGGGGAGAACAACCCTTTACCGCCGGTCCCATGTATATGGGAGCTATCATGCTCTTTCTGTTTATCCTGGGTTTGATCCTGGTAAAAGGACCAATCAAGTGGGCCCTGATGGGGGTTAGTTTGCTGTCTCTCCTGTTATCTTGGGGATACCACCTGGAATGGTTCTCGTTGTTGTTTTTCCGGTACGTTCCCTTATACGATAAATTCCGGACCGTCAGTATGATCCTGGTAATCTGGCAAATGGTTGTCCCGGCATTGGGCATATACGCTCTATGGAATCTTTTGGAAAACAAATACCCGGTCAAAAAGGCCAACAAGGCCCTATACTGGGGGTTGGGCATTACTGCCGGTTTTTGCTTGTTAGCGGTCCTGGTACCTACATTGGCCGGCACTTTCACAGGACCTGCCGACCGTTCCCTCCCGGGTGAACTTATACCTGCCCTGATAACCGACCGCAAAGCCTTGTTGCGTCAGGATGCGTTGCGTTCAGTCGTGCTGATTCTGGGAGCTGCAGGAGTGATCTGGGTAGGCCTAAACAAGAAGATAAAACAGGTTAGGATCATTGGGATATTGGGTCTGTTATTGCTTGTGGATTACCTTCCGGCCGGAAAACGCTATCTGAACGATTCTCATTTCATATCCCGTTCCGTATACCGGAACCGTTTCACAGAACGGCCCGTAGATAAATATATCAAACAGGACAACGACCTGTATTACAGGGTGCTTGATCTTACGGGAAGTCCTTTTAGCGATGCTGCGGCCAGCTACTACCACAAATCCATAGGAGGGTACAATGCCGCAAAGCTGCAAAGGTACCAGGATATAATCGAAAGGCACCTGATGCCTGAAATGCAATATTTCATAGACAAGCTCCGGCAATGTCAGACCCTTGAGGAAGCCTCTGAAATATTTGCCTACCATGGAAGCAATACAAGAATGCCTGTAATGAACATGCTCAATACCAGGTACATTATCTTTACCGGCGAAGGAATGCCCATAACCAATCCCTATGCATTGGGCAATGCCTGGGTTGTATCTGCCATTCAACCTGTAACCGGTCCGGCAGAAGAGATCGGAGCCATTACCCGTGTGGACCTAAGGACAACGGCCGTGATGCAAGATCCCCCGGAAGATTGGGTACGGACTGCAACCCCTTCGGGATCAACAGTCCTGCTAACATCATATTCACCCAATGTATTGGAATACAACGCTTCTATGGAAAAAGACGGAATTGTAGTCTTTGGGGAGATCTTCTACCCAAAGGGGTGGAAAGCCTGGATTGACGGGGATGAAGTTCCTATCCTCAGATCCAATTACATTACCCGCACCTTGTATGTACCCAAAGGAGAACACCGGATCCGGTTCGCTTATTTGCCCTCTTCCTATACTACCGGTGTTATGATCTCGCGGTTCAGTTCCGCAGGCTTACTTCTTTCCCTGCTTGCAGCTATTGTTTTCCAATGCGTTGGTATGTTACGAAGGAAAAAGGAAAAGGAAATGTAACCCCCCGGGGATGATCTGTACGCTCGGTCTCTTTCCATTCGCCGGGATCAATAGGGGGGAAAAAAACATCAGCCCCTCCTTCTGGAAGAGGTGCCTGTACATGGGTGATATAGAGTTTGTCAACCAGGTCGATGGTCTGACGGTATATTTCAGCACCGCCGATAATAAAGACTTCTCCGCTGTCGGTAAGTCCGGCAAGTACGTCTGCCAGATCTCTGCCCGATCTTGAAACTACGACGTTGTTGCGCCCCGGAAGCGGCTTCCCCAACGATTCATAAGTCTTCCGCCCCATGATGATGGTATGGCCCATGGTCAACGCCTTGAAATGTTTCAGGTCTTCCGAAATATGCCATAACAATTTATTGGATGCACCAAGTTCCCGGCCGGGTCCTAAAACGGCTACAATAGAAAGCGTGAAAGATTTTTTCGTTAGCTCTGTTTTCATACGGCAACCGGTGCTTTGATGGCAGGATAGGGATCATAACCGATCAGAGAGAAATCAGAATATTCAAAGGCGAAAATATCCCGGCGGGAAGGTTCAATATTCATAACAGGCAGTTTGCGGGGAGCACGTGTGAGCTGCAGGTGCACCTGGTCCAGATGGTTTTTGTAAATGTGTACATCCCCAAATGTGTGTACATAATCGCCGGGTTCAAAACCGCATACTTGTGCCACCATTAATGTTAGCAGGGCATACGATGCAATATTGAACGGCACGCCAAGGAATACGTCGGCACTACGTTGATATAGCTGACAGGACAATTTCCCGTCAGCAACATAGAACTGGAACAATGTGTGACAGGGCGGCAAGGCCATACGTGGGATTTCTCCCACATTCCAGGCACTGACTATATGCCGTCGTCCGTCGGGATTTTTTTTAAGACCGTCTATTAGGGCTTCTATCTGGTCTATAGTCTCTCCTTTTGATGTTTCCCAGGCTCGCCATTGTTTTCCGTAAACCGGTCCCAGGTCGCCGCGTTCATCTGCCCATTCATCCCATATAGTCACTCCGTTTCGGTTAAGGTAGCCGATGTTGGTATCACCCCGGAGAAACCACAATAATTCATGAATAACGGAACGAAGGTGTATCTTTTTCGTAGTAAGCAAGGGAAATCCTTCAGCCAGGGAACAGCGCAGCTGATACCCGAAGATACTGCGAGTTCCGGTCCCCGTTCTGTCTTCCTTGTCAACCCCTTTATCCAGGATGTATTGCAACAAGTCCAAATAGTTTCTCATGATAACACAAATGTAGCCATTTTCTCATTACCTTTGTTATTTAAAACAGTATGGCAATGTACAGGACACATACGTGCGGGGAGCTTGATCTTTCGTACGCCGGCCGGCAGGTTCAACTGGCCGGATGGATTCAGAGAATCAGAAAACTGGGTGGTATGACCTTCATCGACCTGCGTGACCGGTATGGTATTACACAACTTGTGGTCAAAGAAGATTCCCCGGCCCTGGTAAAAGAAACGACTGAATCGCTGGGCAGGGAATATGTGGTTACGGTTTGTGGAACCGTTCTCGAGCGGAGCAACAAGAATATGAATATTCCTACCGGAGAGATCGAAATAGCCCTTACCGGCATTGATGTGCTGAATCCTTCACAGGTACCCCCGTTTACTATCGAAGAAGAGTCCGACGGCGGAGAAGAATTGCGAGCCCGTTACCGCTATCTGGACCTGAGAAGGACCCCGCTCCAGAAAGCGATGATGTTAAGACACCTGATGGCTCAGGAAACACGCAGTTATTTGAGCCGGTGCGGATTCCTGGAGATTGAAACTCCTTTTTTGATCAAATCGACTCCGGAAGGGGCCCGGGATTTTGTGGTTCCTTCACGTATGAACCAGGGACAGTTTTATGCCCTGCCACAGAGCCCTCAACAATTTAAGCAGTTACTCATGATAGCCGGTTACGACAAATACTTCCAGATCGTTCGCTGTTTCCGGGATGAAGACCTGAGGGCGGACCGACAACCGGAATTTACACAAATAGACTGTGAAATGTCCTTTGTGGAACGGGATGATGTCCTGGCGCAATTTGAAGGATTGATCCGTCATCTTTTCAAAACGGTCCTTGATATTGAAATACCTTCCCCCCTTCCCCGCATAACCTACAGTATGGCAATGGAAAAGTATGGCAGTGACAAGCCTGATATGCGGTTTGAGATGCTGATACACGATCTGACGCCATTGACAAGAGATACGGAATTCAGCGTTTTTAGGAACGCTGACTACGTGGGAGCCATTTGCGTTAAGGGAGCCGCCGGGTATACCCGAAAACAGTTAGACGAACTGACCGAATGGGTCAAAAGACCTCAGATAGGGGCTTCCGGACTTGTATATGTACGTTGTACGGCAGAAGATGACGGGAATTTAAGTTATAAATCTTCGGTTGATAAATTCTTTGACCGCCAGGCACTCGAGGGTTGGGCCCAAATCACCGGAGCGGCGGACGGAGATCTGCTCCTGGTACTGAGCGGACCCAGGAAAAAAACCCTGGAAGCATTGGGCAGCTTGCGTTTAGAAATGGGGAACCGTTTGGGTCTGAGGGCCAAAGACGTGTATGCCCCATTGTGGGTATATGACTTCCCGTTACTGGAATGGGATGATGAAACACAACGCTTCTATGCCAAACACCATCCGTTCACGGCTCCCAAACCGGAAGACCTGGATAAATTCTACAGTGATGACCCCCGGGACCTGGAACAGGTCAATGCGAATGCTTATGATTTTGTTCTTAACGGCACCGAAGTGGGAGGCGGATCCATAAGGATACACGATTCTCTTATGCAGGAAAGGATGTTCCGGGTATTGGGCATGTCGGAAGAAGAAGTCAATGCCAAATTCTCTTTCATCATAAACGCCTTTCGTTACGGAGCTCCTCCGCATGGGGGGATCGCTTTCGGGTTTGACCGCTGGTGTTCCCTCTTCGGAGGTTCGGAAAGCATTCGGGATTTCATTGCCTTCCCAAAAAACAACTCAGGCAGGGATGTCATGCTTGACGCCCCCGCAGAAATTGATGCCGGGCAAAAAAAGGAATTAGGTCTTTAGCGTATAAATAGTTCGTACAATGCGTTGATCACATCCGTCTGGATGGGCATAAAACCGTTATCCCTTCTGGGAATTGACGTGTCACAGCCGTTGCACAACACGACAAACCCGAACTTTTTTTCCTTTTGGAAGAACATGGCTGAATAAAGCCCGTATGCGCTCCCGGTGTGACCGGTCATAATCTCCCCTTTTATCAGAGCGTCGGTCTTTTCCAATGCCAATCCGTAACCGCAGGTTTTGTTTTTAGTGTCGCGTCCTCCCGGGCTTTGCGGTGTTTGCATCAGAGCAACGCTTTCAGCAGAAAGAATCTCCCGTCCGTCCAGGAATCCGTCATTGATCTGAACCAGTGCATGGCGGGCCAGATCAGGGGCACTGATCTTCATTCCTCCCGTAGGAGAAAACAGTGTCGTAGAACGACCCCATTTGTATTTCTCGATTTCCTGTTTTCTGGGATTATAGGCTTGCGGTGAGGGCACAAAACACCCGTCCTCCCAGGTATAAATAGTGGCAAAGCGGGTAGAGTCCAGATCGTTCACGTTGAATGAAGCATAAACCCCCAAAGGGTCCAGGATGTTGTTGCGTATATATTCGTCAAATCTTTCGTGTGAGTGAATTTCTACCAATGTGCCAAGGGTGTTGAATCCCAGGTTGCAATACTGATACTTTGTTCCCGGAGCATAGTCGTTGAACGATTCCGAAACATCCGGGGTAATGTCGGGACGGATCACATCTAGTGTAAAATATCCGCCTTTATCGCTCAGGCTTGATGTGTGCGAGAGAAGCATTCTGTAAGTTATGGGAATATCCGGAAAAGACGGATTGCGTACCGGGAAGCCGAGTGCAATACTGATATCATCATCCAGATCAAAGCAATATGCTTCGTATAACTGCATAATGGCAGTTGCAGTAAAACTCTTGGATATGGAGGCTATGCGCATCAAATCGGTAGTTTGCAACTCCCGGCCCGTTTCCAGGTCACTCATCCCGAACGCCCCAGTATATACTATCCGGTTGTCACGTATGACGGCAACCGACAATCCAACCGCACCGAGTTCTTGTCTGATCTCTTCCAAGCGATCATCTGCTTTCTTTGTCCTGATCGCGGAACAGGAAATAAGAACCAGCATGGAGGTCAGTATGAAGACAATTTTTTTCATAGGTTATAAATTAGATTTGTATAAAGATATAAAAAACTACCTTTGTTTCATGGAGATAAGGCCTAAAAAAGCGCTGGGGCAGCATTTTCTTCGTGATGGAGCAACGGCTCTCAAAATTGTAAAAAGCCTCTTACGGGAGGAGGATCTTTCTATACGGGAACGTATCCCTGTGGTGGAAGTGGGGCCCGGTACAGGCGTTCTTACCGGCCTTCTTCTGGAAGATCCAACCATTGACTATTATGCCGTAGAGCTGGATAGAGAGGCTGTTTCTCTGCTCCGGCAAAAGTATCCGCATCTGAACGAGCGGCTGATAGAAGGGGATTTTTTAAAGCTTCCGGCGACAAGTTTGCCTGATAAATTCTTTTTAATCGGAAATTTCCCGTACAATATCTCTTCACAGATTTTTTTCAGGATACTCGAATGGCGCAATGCGATCCCGCAGGTAGTGGGAACGGTGCAAAAAGAAGTGGCCGAACGGTTTTGTGCCGGACCGGGGTCCCGTACCTACGGCATCCTGAGCGTTCTGCTGCAAACCTGGTATGATATTGAATACCTTTTCACTGTACCGCCTGGGGTTTTCGTCCCCCCTCCAAAAGTAAATTCGGGAGTTATCCGGCTTCTGCGTAATAACAGGACTTCCCTGGAATGTCCTGAATCGTTGTTCCTGAAAGTGATCAAAACCACCTTCAATAAAAGACGCAAGACCATCCGCAACAGTCTGAGACCGCTGCTTGGCGATAAAAAGATCCTTTCATCCAAACTCCTTGACCTGAGACCCGAACAGTTGAATATTGAAGAGTTTATTGACCTTACCCTTCAGGTGGAGGCTGTTCTCAATGCTGATTCATTGCTTCTACAGGATCCATCTTAGCCGCCTGCAGCGAGGGGATAAACCCGGCAACTACGCCGACCAATCCTGAGATCAATACGCCACGCAAGATATTCTTTGCGGACATGGTGAGGACAAAGTCATATTGCCTGGTAACAAAAATGGTCAGTCCCCATACAACAAGGATTCCAATCAGTCCACCTACTATGGCCAACAGTGCGGCTTCAAAAAGGAATTGCATCAGTATAAAAGAGCTTTTGGCTCCCATGGCTTTTTCAATTCCAATGATATGGGTCCTCTCCTTGACCGATACGAACATAATATTAGCCACGCCAAAGGCACCTATCAGGATAGAAAAGCCCCCTATGACCCAACCCGCGATAAATATGACGTTGAAAAGCTGTGAAATGGCGTCATCCAGGAATGACATTTTATTAAGGGCAAAATTATCATTTTGGATGGGCCTCAACCGCCGTACCACCCGCATGGCATTGCGCAGCTGTGCCATAAATTCTTCTTCATCTGCCCGGGGATCCTTATGCACTACTATGCTGGGAGAAGTGCGGCGCAGATCCAGGTAATTGCGAATAAACGGCAAAGGAATGATAATGGCATCATCGTAGCTGACCGGATCGAACATGGACTCTCCTTTTTTCTTGATCACACCGACCACCCTGACCGTGAAGCCTCCAATCTTGATATTGCTGTTCACGGCCGTCTGTCCTTCAAGAAATAATTGATCGGCAATATTTTGTCCTATCACGGCCAGCGGGATGTTCTCCGCCGCTTCAGCAGGGGTGAAATACCTGCCTTGGTCTATCTCAAAATAAGAGATCTTGTTCCAGTAATAGGTTACCCCATAAAGGGAGATATTGCGGAGCGTGTTGCGTCCGTACTGTACATTGGTAGTAGTAAAGGCGGAAAGAGCCGACATATCCGACAGGGTAACGTTTTTCTGCAGGAAAAGAAATTCTTCATATGTGTTGTTTGGGCGCTGCCTGAACTCCCACCATTTAAAACCTTCTCCTTCCGCTATCGATTCCCAGGATATTTTGTCAATATAGACTACGTCTGTCCCCAGAGAGGAAAACATTTCCCGTACGTTTTTCTCCAGTCCTTCTATGGCCGTAAATACGCCAACGATGGAAAATATCCCGATCGTTACCCCCAGCAGGGACAGGAATGCCCTGAATTTGTCTCCCTTAACCGAATCGTATGCAAATACAAAACTTTCTCCCAGAAGCTTTAAGAAGATGTTGATGTTCTTAAATATCTTTTTCATTCCTTTTGTCCGATTTTTCTTTTTAATTCCCGTAAGGCGTCAAATGCTTCCAAAGGTGTCATCCTGTCCAGGTCAACCGATTCGATATCTCTTTTCAACGCCTGCAAAAGGGGATCTTCCAACTGGAAGAACGACAATTGCCGGGGTCTTTCAGGGGATGGGGGTTGCTCTTTGCCTGCTTCCATCCTCTTGAGTACTTCCTGTGCCGTAAGAATCACCCTGCGGGGCATTCCGGCCATTCCTGCCACATGAATCCCAAAACTGTGTTCTACGCCTCCGGATATCATCTTGCGCAAAAATAATACCTTTTGACCTCGTTTTTTCACGGCAATATGGAAATTCTTTACCCTTTGGTATTGTTCCGCCATTTGATTCAATTCATGGTAATGGGTGGCAAAAAGCGTTTTGGCCTGAGCTCCGGCCTTTTCGTGCAAATATTCCACAATAGCCCAGGCAATGGATATCCCGTCGTATGTACTGGTCCCCCGCCCGATCTCATCAAAAAGCACAAGCGAACGATCCGATACATTGTTCAGAATAGCTGCCGATTCGAGCATTTCCACCATGAAAGTGGATTCCCGGCGGGCAATGTTGTCCGAAGCACCAACTCTGGTGAATAATTTATCTACAATACCTAAAGTCGCTTCTTTTGCCGGCACATAGGAGCCGATTTGCGCCAACAGTACTATCAGCCCCGTCTGGCGCAGCAGGGCGGATTTTCCGGCCATATTGGGACCGGTAAGGATAATGATCTGCTGTGTGCTGTTGTCCAGGTAAACATCATTTGGGATATAAGCTTCCCCGGGAAGCATCAGTGTTTCCAATACGGGATGGCGTCCCTGCCGGATATCAATTACGTCGTTTTCCTGCATAAGGGGACGGATATACTTTTGTTCCCTGGCCAGGATGGCATAGCCCAGTAAGCAATCCAAACGTGCCAGTATGCGGGCGTTTTCCTGTATAGGCTTTACATACCGGCCCAGCATTTCAATCAGGGTGTTGAAAAGGTCTTGTTCCAGTTGCGCTATGCGCTCTTCCGCTCCTAAAATCTTTTCCTCGTATAATTTAAGTTCTTCCGTAATGTATCTTTCCGCATTGACAAGCGTTTGTTTTCGTATCCAGGACGGGGGGACTTTGTCTTTGTGTGTATTCCGGACTTCAATATAATAGCCGAAGACGTTGTTGAAACTTATCCGGAGCGAAGATATACCCGTTTGTTCTGCCGCTTTTTGCTGCATTTCCTGAAGGTACTCCTTGTTATGAGAAACGATATGACGCAGTTGATCCAGTTGTTCATCGACCCCGGAAGCGATAACCTGTCCTTTTCCCAGCTGGGCGGGAGGTGAGGGTACAAGCATCCTGTGCAGTGTATCAACCAGTTGATTGCAGTCATCCAGTTTCCCGATCCAGGTGCTGAGTACTTCCATTCCGGGCGTTCCAGCTATAAGTTGCCGGATGCGCGAAGTCTGTACCAGACCTATTCCCAATTGAACGACTTCCTTTGGATTGATCCTCCCGGCTGCAGCCCTTGAAATGATTCTTTCCATATCGCCCGTCTGCGACAGGAGCTTGCGCAATTTTCCCGTTATATCCCAGTTTTCCAGGAACGCACCCACTATATTATGTCTTTCCTCAATAGCAGCCCGGTCCCTTAAGGGCATGACAAGCCATTGTCGCAACAGTCTGGCACCCATAGGAGTATGTGTCCTGTCAATGACCTCTATCAAGCTGGCCCCTTTTTGATGGTTCTCCTGCCTGGGAAAAAGTTCCAGGTTGCGGATACTGTATTTATCAAGCCACATCAATTGCTCCGAATCGATACGTTGCAGGGTGCACAGATGTCCGTAACTGGCATATTTGTTCATTTCAAGATAGAACAGCATCGCCCCAACGGCTGAAATGGCCAGTGGAAGATCTTCCGCTCCGAAACCCTTCAGGCTATCTACCCCAAAATGTGTCTTTACCTTTTCCTGGGCAGCAGAATGTACGAAAGCCCAATCATCAATAGTCGAAAAAAAAGCTGTATCGCCGGTTCTTGCCTTCCATTGTTTTTCATTCCCCCGCTGTATGAGGATTTCTTTGGGTGTATATTGGGATAAAAGGCTTTCCGCATAAGCCATATCACCTTGTGCGATCTGAATGGTCCCTGTAGATATATCCGTAAAAGCAATGCCTACAGTGTCTTGATCACAATAAAGGCAGGCCAGAAAATTATGTTCAGAAGCCTCCAGCAGCTGAGGGTTATAGGAAAGTCCGGGTGTTACTACTTCGGTAATGCCTCTTTTAACGATCTTTTTAGCCAGCTTGGGATCTTCCAACTGATCGCAGACTGCAACCTTGTATCCGGCACGTACCAGTTTGGGCAGATATGTATCTATGGCATGGTGAGGAAATCCTGCCAGTTCTACCGATGAAGCCGCTCCGTTGGCACGCCGTGTCAGGACTATTCCCAATGCCTTTGAAGCCTTGATGGCATCTTCCCCGAAAGTCTCGTAAAAATCCCCTACCCTGAATAGCAACAAAGCGTTGGGATACTCTGCCTTGATTGCATAGTACTGGTTCATTAGGGGTGTTTTAACGCGTTGGGAAGCCATAAGAAACAAAGGTAATAAATTTTAGAGTTATCGGCAGGTGATCACTGATCCCGCCTTTATAAACCGGGCCTTGGTAGGTCCGCCTGGGTTTGTTCCCCATATGGGTCCGGTCCCGCTCAAGCAGATGCGGCAGACGTGCCACTTTTACATATTCCAAATCTTGTTTGATGGACGGACTGACAAGGAATTGATCCGGACATTCCCAGGCACCCTTGTATTTGTATGTATCACCGGCGGAAACATTTGTCAGGGCTCCCGATTCCAGACGGCGCAAAGGCGGTGAACCGGGCGGATCGTTGAAATCTCCCATCACCAGTATCCGGGCTCCGGGAGAAGTCAGGAAAATGCTGTCTGTAATGGTAAGCAGGATCTCCGCTGCGATCATGCGGCGCTTTTCGGCCTGGATTCCTCCGCGTTTGGAGGGCCAATGGTTTACCAGGAAATGTACGGTATCACACCGGTCAAGTTCCCCTTTTACATAAAGAATCGTACGGGTACCGACAGCTAAGGAATCCTGCCCCGGAATGGAATAATGTATGACTTTTAAGGGACGGAAACGTGCTTTCCTGTATAAAAGGGCCACATCTATGCCGCGGGGATCGGGGGAATCGCGATGAACAATGCCGTAGCCCATAGGAGCCAATGGGGAATCGTTGACCAGCTGATGCAGGACAAAGCGGTTCTCAATTTCGCATAAACCGATAATGCACGGTGCCTCCCATTTTTTTCCACCGATGGTACCGCATGCAATGAGCGTTTTGGCAATGTCATTGCGTTTTTTAACAAACCTGTGCCATGTCCAGGAGTAACTTCCCCTAGGTGTAAAATCATTGTCATTGGTGAGCGGATCGTCAAAAGGATCAAAATAATTCTCTACATTCCAGAATATTACCAAACACAGAATAAAGCGTATCATGGCCTGAAGATAGACCGTCCGGAATGAAAGAAACGGACAATTCGTAAAAAAGTTGTTAGTTTTGTGTCCTTAGTAAAACAGATTTCATGGCCTTAAGATGTGGTATTGTCGGACTTCCCAATGTGGGTAAATCAACCCTTTTCAATTGTGTTTCGTCGGGAAAGGCACAGGCTGCGAATTTTCCGTTCTGTACCATTGAACCGAACCTGGGATCTACCCAGGTGCCTGATCCGAGGCTGGAACAACTGGCATCATTGATCCGTCCAAAACATATTGTGCCGTCAACGGTGGATTTTGTAGATATTGCCGGGTTGGTCAAGGGGGCAAGCAAAGGTGAAGGGTTGGGCAACCAGTTTCTGGCCAATATCAGGGAAACAGATGCCATTCTCCATGTTTTAAGGTGTTTTGACGATCCCGACGTTGCACATATAGATGGATCGGTGGATCCGGTCAGGGATAAGGAGATCGTCAATACCGAACTACAGCTCAAAGATCTGGAAACGGTGGAAAACCGGCTTGCCAAAGTGGAAAAACAAGCCGTAGCGGGGGGAGATAAACAGGCCGCCAAATTAGCCGGTTTACTGGCCCGTTACCGGGAAGTATTGGATCAGGGAAAGGATGCCTGTACGGTAGTTCTTTCCGGGCAAGACGAGGAAAAGATGGCCCGTGAATTGTTTTTGCTTACAAACAAGCCTGTTCTTTACGTATGTAATGTAGATGAAGATTCGGCCCGGGACGGGAATAAATATACCAGGGAAGTAATACAATTACTGGAAAAGGAAGGGTTGCCGTATCTGGTGATCGCCGGCCGCATTGAGGCCGAAATCGCCGAATTGGAAACATGGGAAGAAAGACAGATGTTCCTGCAGGCAATAGGTCTGGAAGAATCCGGGGTTTCACGTTTGGTCAGGGCTGCCTTTCAATTGCTTAGTCTGGAATCGTTTTTCACTACCAACCGTATCGAACTAAAAGCCTGGACATACCGTAAAGGAACAAAAGCCCCGCAAGCTGCAGGGCTTATTCACTCCGACTTTGAACACGGTTTCATCCGTGCAGAAGTAATTAAGTTTAATGATTTTATGTATTACGGCTCAGAGGCTGCCTGCCGCGAAGCCGGAAAAATAGCTGTAGAAGGTAAGAATTACGTTGTGCAGGACGGGGACTTCATACACTTTCTTTTCAACCGTTAAAAGAACCGGGCACGGTAGTCTTCTACTTTCGCAGTTTCCTGCAATACCATAGGAACCATCTGTACCTGGATATTGGAAAGATAGGCGGCGTATTGCAACGCATCGTTCTCCGTATAATAGGCTCCGTCCAGCCGTTCATCTACCCGGAAAACATATACCCCTATTTCTCCTTTTACCGGTCCGCATAAAACCTGCTCAGGTGCAACCGATACGACTCCTATAAATTTGGGATCTGTCTGCTGCGAAGATCCGAAAGCCAATCCTGTAAGGGTAGAAACGGTCTTTCCGGTGGCTTCGGCCCATGATTCAAGTGTGGTGTATCCGGGCAATTCCTCTTGGATCTGATCATATGTACGTTCCAACTTTTTTTCGAGTATAAGAATGGACTCTATTTCAGACTGTTTTTCCCGGAGCGTAGCTGTTCCTTTTTCATGAATATCCGAAACGGCGGCTACAAAGAAATATTTGTTGTCAACAGATATAACGGGGGATATTTCACCTTGTTTGGCATCAAATGCCCAACGGACCAGTTCGCGCATATGTTCGTAGCCTGAAATGGTTTTTGCATCTTCGGTTATGCCCATAGCCGGTACGGCGTACAAATTCTTCTGTCTTGCCACCCTGTTGAATTCTTCTATATTGTTGCTTTCCGTAGACAAGCTGTTTGCAATGGAATAAATGGTCTGGTATGTTTCCTTTCCGGCAATAGCTTCTTTCACCAATACCGCCAGTTGCACTTTCTTGTGCAAACGTGTACGTTCGCTGACTTTCATTACGTGTAGACCATATTGCGTTTCAAGGACATACGGCTTGTTGAGCGGAGCTTCAAACACGGATTCCATACCGGGAATGAAGGCGACATTATTGAACCAGCCGATTACACCCGGTTCTACATTGGGATTTTTGTCGACGGAAAATTCAAGGGCAAGTTCGCTAAAGCGGCCCGGTGCACGTTTCAGGATAGTGATCAGGCTGTCGGCTATCCTTTTGGATTCCGCGGCCGTACCTTGAAGCAATATGTGGTGTACGAATACCGAATCGGGCAATTGTTTTATATCAACTATCCTGGCTGCACGGAAGAAATCCCCGTCCTTGTATACGGGCAACACGTCACGCCTAGTGGCTTTAAAGGCAAAGCTGTCCAGTGCTGCAGATACGGAGGTCAGTTCCCCTTGTTTGTAATAATATGTATCAAACGGTTTATCTGAATTGCGAGCCAGGAATTGTCTCAAATTATTTGTAGAGACGAACTCATCGTAAACTTTCTCAATATCTTCCCGGGCAACTTCTATGTCTTGTTCTGACGGGATTATGGGAAAGACCACATATTCCAGGTCTCGCGTTGCGATCTGCCGATAGAGGTGTTTGTGAGCATTGTAATATTGGCGTATTTCTTCCTGTGTTACGGTTATGGTGGTGTCCCTGGCAAATGATACGGGCGTAAGTGAAAAACTTACATTGGAGGTAATATTGTTATCCTCCATATTCCTGCGTAATTCAACGGGGGTGATGATGTTGCTCTTAGACAACAAGGCGCTGTATTTTGTGAACAGCCTTTCGGTTTGCATGTTGTCCTGTAAAAATTGCCAATACATTGCTGTAACCCCATTGGGATCGGATGTTGCGCTTTGTACCAACATCGTTAATTTGGAACGGTCAAAGGTTCCGTCTTCCGCCAAAAACAGAGCGTCGTTCATGATAACGGGGGAAATATCCCGTCCCTGAACCATGTCAAACGTTTCTTCGTTTCCAAGTTTTATCCCGGCTTTTTCAATGGCAGGAAGATACACCAGATCTTTCAGAAACAATTGCCAGGTCCCTTGTTCAACAGCCTCCTGCCCCTTCTCGTCCAGGGAAGAGGATCCGGTCAGTGCCTGCTGCAGGTTTTGGTAATACTGCAATTTTTTGCTGTATTCCATGTATGTAATGCTTTGTCCATTCATTTCCCCCACGTCGTTTTTGGAAGAAAACATGGACACGGCGGATTGTAAAGTGCCCGGATCTATAATGAAAGATATTAAGGCAATAGCTATGAGCACGGTAATGAATATACCCATTTGTACTCGAATCTTCTCCAGAACTGCCATTTTGTAAGTTTTATTGCTGTGGTTGTATATCAGAGCGCGAAGTTAATTCTTTTTCTTCATTGGACAAGGTGTCCTGTTTAATGTATCCGTAAGAATCGAACGGCCTCAGGATTTTTGCATTTGCAGCCCTTTCGTCGGATTCCATCCCATAGCCCTGCGCAAAAAAGTCCGGGGATGTCAACCTTACGTAACAATGTGTATAAATGGTCTTTTGCTGTTGGTCCCAGTACAAAGTATCTGTTTCCACGGTCTCTTCTTTCAGTAGGTTCCGGATTATTACATTGCCGGTCGCTATCCAAATTTGTTCTTCGCCGGTACGGTGCATGGCCCTATCCGCTGTAATAATCGTTTCCAGATCTCCCTCCGGTGTATAGGCTTCTACACGGAAAGCATGGGGGAAAATTTCATACGGGTCAGAACCCCGGGTGTATTTTTCCATATACGGGGCAGTCAGACGTCCCCGGAGCACACCACCCTCAACCTGCCATCCTTCCATATTCTCAATGATCTGAGTAGGAATGCTGTCCAGGTTTTGTAACGACTCTATCGTTGTTACCCGGTTTTTACAGGAGACAAATATGGTAGCAACAGACAAACCCATTGCTACCATAACTCCAGTCGTCGTCCGGGAAATGAATCCCATTATTTATTTGTTCTGACAGTTGTCGTTGCCGACAGGCCGTTGGCCCTTACCGTATAGCTCGACCCATCTGCCAGATCGTGCATAAAGGCTTCTTCCGCCGCAGGGAAGTACTGTCTGTAGGTGGATATCAGGCGGTCACATTCTTCTGCAAGAGAAGAATCGGCCTGTTTTGCCCTGACAAAATAATCTACTGCAACCCAGAAATTGGCACGGGCATCAATATCGGGCATCTCGCCGTCCCTAACCTTGGCCATTGCCCAAATGTGACCCATCAACAGATAGGCGCGTCCTTTCGTTTCTTCATTGAATTCAAAGGATTGAAGTGCATGTTGTGCAGCAGCCGAATAATTACTCATTTTCTTGAAATAGAAAGTACCCAGTTCCAGTAAATAATCTGCCTTTGTCTTGTTATCTATAGAATCTGAATCGATGGCACGTTTCAGAAACATGGTTGCATTTTCGCCGTCATCCCTGGAAGAGTACAGCCGGTACAGATAATAAGCTGAGTTGTAGGACGGTTCTATTTCATAGAGACATTTCACTGCTTTAAGAAACAGGTCGGAGCTTTCGCATCCTGCATTGGAAAGCAGTTGAACTACGCGCCTTACATAGGTAATATCCGATGCATTTTGATCGAAACGGGGTTCGAAAAGGGCTAGCAGGTTGTCGCAGTCTGCCACTCCGCTTATAGCAAATACGGTCTCAAAATTATTGCGTGCTTCTTCCAAAGCATCGTTGGTGCCGGATTGTAATTTCTTGTCAAATATTTCGCTGAGTTGCTCATATATATTGATCACATCATCTGCTTCAAGTTTATTATCCTTGAAAAGGTCTGATGCATACTGCATATTCAGGACAAGTATATTCTGATCGGTATTCTCTTTCCCGAACTTAACGACATCCTGCAGGGCAGAGAACACTTCAATGGCATCTCCCTTGTAATAGGTGAGCATATCATAGGCCTTGAAAGTATAGGCACTTAACCGGGCCTTGGGAGAAGGGAACTTGTCTATTCTGATGTTGTACATCAAAATCAACGAATCTACCAGTTCTTTTCTGCGGTCGGGATCTTTAGTCTGATTGATCAAGAACTTTATAATGTTCTGCCCGTCCTGGTATAAGGATTGTGTAACCCCCACGGGACACACCCTTAAGGCTCCCCTCCAGGATGGCAGGGCTTCCCTTATGTTCCCGTTCTTGAAATACTCTTTGTAAAAATTTAAATATCTCACACATTCCACGCTGTCTTCAGGTGTTGCACCGAACCTTCCGGACTGAGCATAGCCCTGGGTTACGAAAACAAACATGATCAAAGAGATAAGGATTCCAAGTTTTTTCATTGTTATTGTTTTTAATTGTATCTATGTTTAACAAACCAAATATCGTGCAAATTAAAGTTCAAAATTAACATAATATATCGTTCGCGGATAAGATTGTTTTCAATACTGCCCCGTTGCCCCGCATCTATGGATACCCCGATTGAATTATACCAACGGTATATTGGGACGGTAAAGCCGAGCGTAACACCGACAGCTTTTACCTGATGGCCGTTGAACATTATATAGGATTGATCGTAATAGGCTCCCATCCGGTATGTCCACCTGCGCATGAAATAACGAATGCTGTAACGGTCGGGGGTAAATTCAAATCCGGCCTTGAGCGTTCGGCTAAGTGCCGGTTGAAAATTAATACCGGGAGTTTCGGCAAAATTGGATTTGCGCCAGTCTGCCTGGGTATAATCAATCCCAAATACCCATTTATCGTGTTTGCGAACGGAAAAACCTACCGAATATTCCATAGGAATTGCCATTTGTGAGCCTTCGTTCACAACTGAATAAACCGTATCTATGACAGAGCCTTTTTCCATCTTGGCAAAACGGGTGACATCCCCTCTCAGGGTTGCCGAAGGCTGGAAGGTGGCCCCCACGGTAAAAGATGTGGAGGGTGAAAAATTCCCAAAAACCTGCAATCCGAATTGTGCCCCGAAAGATCTTATCACAATGTCATAGCCTGTCTTAAGTGTACCGTATAATTCCGGAGAAGTGACAGATATGGCCTGTGCGTTTTTTTCAATATTTCCAAAGAAGTACATTCCCTGCACCCCCACTGCAAGGTGACGGAAAAAGGTGGCCGAAAACGCAGCAAAAGCCTGGTTGATGCTCCCTTGTCCAAAATGATAATAACGAAAAGCTCCTATTGTGCCCAATATCTCATCCCTACTCTCATCTTCCACAAAACGGTATCCTACATTGCTGTAGGGAATGATCCCCATTTGCATGGCAGAACTTTTCCAAATGGGAAATGACATTATGATATGGTGCATATTAAATGCATTGTAGGCAGAAGAAAGCTTTCCGTCCGTATTTATAAAATTCCTCTGCATCAAACCAAAATCAAGCATGAATGAAAGCGTATCCCGTGCTGAAGCTGACGCAGGATTCAGGTAATTGATATAACGGTTATCCCGCAATCCTGCTCCGATCCCTCCCATAGCCCTGTTCAATGAGGTACCGGGGCGGGTTAGCTCTCCCACGCCAAACATGGAATACGGTGTAAATGTTCCTAATGCATCCATGTTTTGCCCTGCAGATCTGACCGTCCCGGTCAGTAAAAATATTGAGCACAGGACAAAGAAACGGATTCCGGTTTTTCGCATAGCTTGCAAATGTCGCACTTTTTCAGGGTTTTGCAAATATTTTTAAAAAATTATAGGCCGCTTCAACACTCTTTACATGAGATATTTTTACAAATAGTTTGTTTTTTTGCTCCTTCACTTGAAAGTCTTTTGGGTGTGATGAAATGTAATTTAAAATATTCGTAAAAATCTCTGTTTTGTAATAATCAGACTGCGGATCTGAAAAGAAATATGCAAGCATTATGCCGTTTTTCAGGACAATACGCTCAAATCCTGCCTGGACTGCCAATTGCCTTAGTCTTACAATGTAGCCTAATTGCCTGAACGGTTCCGGAATAGGTCCGAACCGGTCTTCAATAGCTGTGAAAAATGATTGCAGCCGGCTTTCTTCTTTCATGTTGTCAAGTTCCTTGTAAAGGCGTATTTTCTCCGATACCTGGGAAATATATTCGTCGGGTATCATAACCTCCAGATCGGTCTCGATCGTGCAATCAGAGACAAAAGAAGCGGCAAAGGACGGTTTTTGTATGTTCCGGGGTAGAGCGACAGTATCATCCTGGCTCAATTCAGCAAATGCTTCTTCGAGGATACGTTGGTAGGTTTCAAAACCTATTTCGGCAATAAATCCGCTCTGTTCTCCACCTAACAGATTTCCTGCCCCACGAATGTCCAGGTCCTGCATAGCGATGTTGAATCCGCTTCCCAGTTCCGTAAAGGATTCCAAAGCCTTTAACCTGCGGTTGGCATCTTCGGTCAGGTTCGTATCCCGCGGCACCAGAAGGTAACAATATGCCTTGCGGTTGGAACGCCCCACCCTGCCCCTCATCTGATGCAGGTCGCTTAGCCCAAACCGGTGGGCTCCGTTGATGATGATCGTATTAGCGTTGGGTATGTCTATTCCGTTTTCAATGATAGAAGTGGAAAGCAACAGGTCATAATCTCCGTAAATGAAATCCAACAGCACCTTTTCCATGGCCTTTGGGGGCATTTGCCCGTGACCCGTGGCGATCCGCAGTCCCGGCCGTATTCCGTGCAATATGTCGGCGACCGCTTCAATGTCGTTGATCCTGTTATGTATAAAGAAGATCTGTCCGTCCCGGTCAAGCTCCCGGTCTATTGCCTCACGGATAATATCTTCATCAAATATCTGTATTTCAGTATGTATGGGAAGTCTGTTGGCAGGAGGCGTCTGGATAATGGAAAGATCTCTTGCCCCCATCAATGAAAATTGGAGTGTGCGCGGTATGGGTGTCGCGGTCATAGTTAGCGTATCTACGTTGATCTTCATTAGCTTAAGTTTTTCCTTCGCAGCAACCCCAAACTTCTGTTCTTCGTCTATGACAAGCAGTCCCAAATCCTTAAATTGTATGTCCTTGTTAAGAAGCCGGTGGGTCCCTATGATAATGTCAATCTTCCCGGCAGAAAGTTTACCGAGTATTTCCTTTGTTTGTGAGGGCGTCTTAAGCCTTGAAATAAAATCGATCTCTACGGGAAAATCGGCAAGCCGTTCGGAAATCGTATGGTAGTGCTGCAGTGCCAGTATGGTTGTGGGAACCAAAAATGCAACTTGTTTTCCGTCCGTTACTGCCTTGAAGGCAGCCCGGATGGCGACTTCGGTTTTTCCAAATCCCACATCGCCGCATATAAGCCTGTCCATGGGATAAGGTTTTTCCATATCGCTCTTTACCTGTTGTGTTGCCAAAAGTTGATCCGGGGTATCTTCAAAAAGGAACGAAGCTTCAAGCTGATTTTGGAGATATGTATCTGCAGAAAAGGCAAAACCCTTAGAGGCAAGCCTTTGTGAATACAACACTATCAGATCCCGGGCAATATCCTTTACTTTTTTCTTTGTTTGTTGCTTGATCCTGTTCCAGGCCCCCGATCCAAGTTTGTAAATCCTGGGAGGAGAGCTGTCTTTACTTTTATATCTGGCAATCCTGTGAAGTCCGTGAATGCTCACATAAAGCAAGTCGTTGTCTCGGTAAATGAGTTTAACAGCCTCCTGTATCTTGCCATTGATATTGGTCTTGACCAGTCCCCCAAAAATGCCTACCCCGTGATCTATATGAACTACATAATCCCCTATCTTAAATCCTGTAAGATCATTGATCGTAATCCTTTCGCTTTTCAGGACGGCCCGTTTTAAATAAACCCTGTGGATCCTTTCGAAAAGCTGATGATCGGTATAATAGCATATTTTATTAATGTGGTCTGAAAATCCTTCATGCAAAGAAACCTTTTTATACTCTACAAAAGGCATTGAACAGTCAAGGCTCCTGAAAATGTCTTCCAGCCTTCTTATTTGTGCCGGGTTCTCACTTAAAATAAAAACCCGGTATCCCATTTCTTTCCTTTTCCGGATATCATTCACAAGAAGTTCGAAATTCTTGTTGAACGACGGTTGCGGAGTAGTATTGTAATGTACTGCGGGTCCTTCCTGTAATAACGGAATCATGGCAATCTGCGGGATCTGCGGGGGAATGTCCTTGAATGCTTCTACAAAAGACCACACAAGTGCATGGGAAGCGATCCCCGGGAGTAACGATTCATTACCGTGTAATCGTGGAATTACAGATATAAAGGAGCGTTCTTCTATCGATAATTGCGTATTTTGATCGAAGATCCTGATACTTTCAATCCTGTCCCCAAAGAAATTGATCCTGAAAGGCCGGTTTTCCGAATACGAAAAAACATCTATAATACTTCCCCTGACGGCAAATTGTCCCGGGTTGCTTACAAAATCCGTTTTTTCAAATCCTGCCTGTAAAAGATATTCTTTGATGTCCCGGTGTGAAAAGGAAACACCTGTTTCGATATCCAGTGATCCCGAATCCAGAAGATCCGTCCCGGGTATGCCTTCATTTAAAGCTTTGGGATAAGTGACAAGGACTACATCTTCCCGTTGCTTATTAAACCGGGCCACGGCGCGCAGAGCGGAAGTCCTTTGCACCTGGAAGGATTCATCGTCACGGGCTGTTTTTCCGGTACCCCTGTAGGAAGCGGGGAATAAGTATACCTGTTCGTATCCCAGTAATATGCTAAGATCTGCAACTGCATAGGAAGCTTCCGATGAATTTTCCTTTATCAGTACATGGATCTTCCCCGGTTTTTTCTTAACCAGGGAAGCAACCGGAAAATACGATGCCGAACCGGAAAGGCCACGCAGAGAAAGAATACCCGAACCTTTTCCCGATAATGAATCTTTTAAAAATTGCTGGATTTCCCGTACATCAAAGTCTGTCATATACCTCTTCGATCATAGGAGATATTTCACGGTATAATTCCTTTATACGTTTTTTATCCAGTTTTTTTCCGGTTAATCCTTCTTTTTCCAGTGTTTCTATAAGTATCCCGTATTTATCAAAAAGTATTTCTTCCAACCGGGCAAGCTGTTGCATAAAGCCCGTTCCCTGACTGTTCCATAAAAGCGAAAAATGCATATAACGCGGTCCGTTACCCCTTTTTACCGGAAATACAAGGTGTTTAAGCCTTACGGCCTCTTCACATAAGGGAGATCTGTTATTTTCTCCCTGTCCCAACAGGAGATAAGGCTGATCGGATCCCATCTGCACCCAAAGAGGAATACATACTCCGGTCGGGGGATATCCCATAACGGTCCACATGATCGTATTGAGCGGGTCTTCTCCCTTTTTGACCCCTTCTATCACTATGGAACAGGTGCTGGAACGGCGGGAAATGAAATCCTGTTCTACGAACCACCCGTTGGCTTTTTCCGGAAAAGAATTATGATCACAAAGATCTATACCTAAAAAGGCATGGTAAAACGACCGGGAAACATGGGAAAAAATCCATGACGGTGTAAAACCAGAAACGGACGATTTTTGCAAAAACAATTCGCTTGCCGTCTGGTAACGCATATATCCCATACCCTCATCCATTCTTCCGGTATAGGAAAAATTCGTATAGATCAGGTAACCGTAGGGAGCGACAGTCGGATCGTTAGCATCAACTTTTACCCATGAATGATTATTGACTTCATAATAGGCAGCGCCTCCCAATGCGTCTATCACGCCGAAATTGGCTTCTACACCGATAGGTCTTGACAAGGTGTCCAGCATTTTTTCAAAGTCATTTAAATCAGCACATATTTCCAGTGCCCTGTACATAAATTTACCTTCCCGGTCCATTTCCTTTACGTCATCATCCTTTAAATTATAGGAAGCCGTGTTCATAATGGAAAAACCAGCATTGTTAGTACCTATCCATGCCGTTCCTCCTTTATCGGGAGCGTTAACAAGAGCAAGAAATGCATACTTTCCCGTAGTGAAATATTCTATACGGTTTTGTTCCTCTCCCGTATCCCTGTGTTTCCACAAAAGAGGCTTTCCGTTTGCCGTAACCTTACCGGTTATAATGGCAGACGTACAAGCCTGTGAATTATTGGATAATAAGATAATAAAGATAAAAACGGTAAAAAACAGACTTTTATGTTTCATGACTTTTTATTTAAAACAATGATATATTATTTTTATCTGCAGACAATACACCCAGGTGTTCATAAGCAAGCTGGGTTGCCTCTCTTCCTCTGGGTGTTCTCTGTAATAGACCTTCTTTGATCAGGAAAGGTTCATACACTTCCTCCAAAGTCCCGATTTCTTCACTTACAGCCGTAGCTATAGTACCTATTCCTACAGGTCCGCCTTTGAATTTGTGTATGATTGTGGAAAGGATCTTATTATCCATCTGATCCAGACCCCTTTTATCAATATGAAGTGCATCGAGGGCATACTGTGTTATGGCGTTATCTATTTTTCCGGATCCCCTGACCTGGGCAAAATCTCTCACCCTTCTCAATAACGAGTTGGCTATCCTTGGGGTACCGCGGCTGCGAGAAGCTATTTCCTGTGCGGCATGGGTGTCGATTTCAACCTGAAGGATAGATGCCGAACGAAGTACTATTTGTAATAATACGGGAGTATCGTAATACTCAAGATGGCATTGTATCCCAAAACGTGCCCTCAGTGGTGCTGTAAGCAGCCCGCTTCGCGTCGTTGCTCCAATCAGTGTAAAAGGTTGCAGGGCTATTTGCACGGAACGGGCTCCGGGACCTTTGTCCAGCATTATATCAATAGTAAAATCCTCCATTGCAGAATAGAGATATTCTTCCACCACGGGGGATAACCTGTGTATCTCATCAATAAAAAGAACATCCCCGGTTTCAAGGCCTGTCAACAAACCGGCCAGATCGCCCGGTTTATCTAAAACGGGGCCGGAGGTAATCCGCATTCCTACATCCAGTTCATTGGCAATAATGTGCGCAAGCGTAGTTTTACCCAATCCGGGAGGACCGTGTAATAAAACATGATCAAGAGACTCCCCCCTTAAAAGTGCAGCTTTTACGAACACTTTTAAATTGTCTGTTATCTTATCTTGACCGGCAAATTGCTTAAATTCCCTTGGTCGTATCTGTTCCTCAAAATCCTTGTCAACGGTTTCCTTATTATTTTTATGGGGGTCAAAATCAACCATAGAAGCAATTAAATAAATAAATAATTTCTTTTTAAGATTATTGTATGTATTGTTTGTTTGTTGATTTGTTGATAAATAAAATAATTATTTATAAATCAGCATTATAACCAATTATTTATATAAAAGTGATGTTTATATCATTGTTGGTAAATATAGATAAAACACCATTTATCCACAAATCAAAAATTATTAACAAAAATCACTTTTTTATCTTCAGTTTAGTAAACAGGTTTTGCACAAGCAGGAGGGTAGTTATAAACAGTAAAGTTGATGTGTAAAATATTTGAAAAAGAGTAAGTTATTGATTTTCTATTAAAAGATCCTGTAAAAAATAAGTAGGTATCTGGTTTCCATTCTCAAAAACGATGCGTACCGCTTTAACAGGACCTTCCGGTACAAAACGACATCCGCCGTCTTTCCATGGGCAGTCAGCTTTTTTAAAAGATGTACCGTCCGGCGAATATTCCACGTATGCAAAATCCACTATATTAATTTCTGCATATGGCAGACCGGTTTGAATAGTAATGCCTTTTGTTTTGAGCGGTTCTTCAAAAGTGTATAATAACGATTGACCTTCTTTGAGGGGACCGAAGCATCTTACATATGTCGAGCGATTATTGTCTCCGAGCAGCGAAAGGGGAGTACGTGGATGAATATTGATATTTCCGGTAACGTGGGTTATCGGTTTTTGATAGCGTTCATAGGGAAGGTTTGCTTCACGGACTATACTGCGGATATCATCCCGGAAGAAGGATGCAAAACGGTATGATTCGGGTGTTTTGGTGCTTATAGGCCCCGTATAGAGCGGAGAACGCGAATCGGGATCGGTCCCGTCGCAAGTATAACGTATTACCATCCAGGGGTATTCGTTTTGAGCGCAGATATATCCGTTTACGTAATCTGCCAGGGGAGGCGGTATGCGAAAACGGATTCCCATATGATATAACCGGTCAAAATGGGTTTCGCTTAGGCGGGTCTTAAAATCTTCCCAATTCTTATTTTCCTTTGGACTCCAAGCTGTTTCGGCAAGGGCACAAAGCCGGGGATATGTCTGATATTCTGCAATACGGGGCGGCATATTCAATAATTCCGCCCACAATCCCCCCTGGATACCCAAAACTTTAGAGGCCTCATCGGCAGTCAATCCGGGAGTTTCGACAGGATCGAAAGAATAAACTTTATCAATATCAAATATCGCGGCCCATGTCATGCCTCTTTCTGCCAGCGTGTGTTTCATGTCCAGGTAGTAATATTGTGCGGGTTGTACTATAACCTTGTATCCTGCACTGGTTGCTTCCTTAATATTGGCGGCGCGTCGCCAGGCAAGAATAACGGTCTTTTCCCGATCCAGTTCCCCTCCTTCCATGATCTCATCCCATCCCACAAGCGTTTTTCCGAATTTATTGAGGATCTGTTGCATGCGTTGCACAAAATAGAATTGCATCTCCATGGGATCTTTCATATTGTGTTCATGCATGAAAGCTGTACAACGGGTGCAGTTTGTCCATTGGCTGGTCACAACCTCATCACCTCCAATGTGAAAATATTGGGAAGGGAACAATTGGACCATTTCCCGGATAATATCTTCGAGCATTTTGTAATTCTTCTCATATGAGGCACACCAGACATTGTTACTCATCCCCTGTGCGCTCAATTCCCCTTTTTCCGTTGTCAAATCGCACAGGATGTCCGGATAACTACCAATGGCCGCTGCGGAATGTCCGGGAAGGTCAATTTCCGGGATGATCTCTACCTGACGTGCCGATGCATAAGCCACGATCCTGCGAATATCTTCCTGGGTGTAATAACCTCCGTATCTTTCACCGGCGTGTCCGTACATGGTAGGAAGCACTTCTCCGGGACCACGCCAGGCTCCCTTTTTAGTCAGATATGGATATTTTTTTATCTCAATGCGCCATCCGTTGTCGTCTGCCAGATGCCAGTGAAAGCGGTTCAGCTTGTGTTTTGCCATCCAGTCTATAAACCGCATCACATAATCAACGGTGAAGAATTGACGGCTCACGTCCAACATCATACCACGGTGCGAAAACCTGGGATAATCGCGGATCCTGACACAAGGCACTTGTAGTTCAAGAGCAGGGGTGTATTGATCAGGCTGGTAAACGGGCCGGTAAACTTCCGGAGGCAACAGTTGCAACAAAGTCTGTACCCCGTAAAAATAACCTGCCGGATCGTTGGCGGCAATTTCAATCAAATCTTTAGTTACGGTCAACGTATATCCTTCTGCAGGCAGGGAGTCGTTGCATACAAATAATACGGCTCCCGCAGCGGGATACTGTTTTACAACTGCCGGGACAATACCGGTAGAAGGTTCCAGCGTGCTCGTAAGGAACGAGACTGCATCTTTTGCCTTGGAAGGATCCTGAATATACAAAGCAGTACCGTTTTGGAGTATAAAACTGCCTTTACCGGGGATCATTTCTACAGGTGCCGGAATAAGGTGGATTAAAGAGGTCATCAATAATGCGATCAAAGTATTCATAAAAAGTTACATTTTTAAATAGCCCAGGTAGGTGATAGCTGTTCTGGAACTGCTGTTAATAGAAAGACTTGCCATACCGCTGGCACTAATTCTAAGGTAAAAGGTAATGTTTTCGTTGGTTTCTGTTCTTGCGGAAAAAATGATGGTATATCCTTTCTTGCGGTCTTTTACCGTTTCAGTTTCCACCACGGTTTCATTAAGCTCAATGGCTAGTTTAGCAGGATTGGCGGGAGCCGTATAAGACCGTCCAAAATAAGGCAGGTATGTAGAAACACAATTGTTGTTAAATTTCATTTCATAAACCGGGGAAAGTATGACAGACCTTCCTCTTACCGGGTTCGCTCTATCGAAAGAGATCTCAAACGTTCCGCTTTCTACAAGCATTCTCACTTGTTCTTCAACGGCAACCTTTTTTGCATCCCTTGCTTCCTGTTGAGACTGGCCGGAAGCACCGAACGGTATAAAAATCAGCATGCATAATGAAATGACGATAAACTTTTTCATAATGTCAGGGATAGATCAGATATTCTTTTCTTTTTTGTTTAAATGACTCCAGATCTTCATACCACATAGCAGCAATCTGGTCAGCCTCTTTTCCTTCCAGGATCATTGTGCGAACATAGTTCACACCGACTAGTTTTTCGAAATACGGAGTAAAGAAATCTTCTCCCATTCCATCATTTTCTTGCAGGTTCCTGAAGGCGTCAATTACATAGGTCAGATCAAATCCGTTAGCCCATATTATATCATCGGGCGGAGAAGTCCTGAGGTCCACTCCGTAACACAAATTGCCTTTTTGCGGAGGATTCATGGCTCCCGGGACAGGTAGCGGAGTAAAGGAAAAATCATATCCGCTCATTTTTGGGTGTCCGTACACCTGAAAAGGAAATTCGGTACCCCTTCCCAGACTTACCCGGGTACCTTCGAAAAGGCATAGGGAAGGATACAGGTAAATGGAGCGGTTGTTAGGCAGGTTCGGAGACGGTTTTACAGGCAGTTCATAGTGCGTGGAATGGGTGTAATTCAAGCACGGAACGACTGTCAGGCTGACCTGCAGGCTGTCCGGAAGCCACAATTCACCATTGATCATACAAGCCAGTTCGCCCAAGGTCATACCATGAACGACCGGGATGGGGATGATCCCTACAAAAGACCGGTACTGCATATCCAGAACGGGACCGGAAACAATATGACCGTTAGGATTGGGCCGGTCCAGAACGATAAGCGGAACATCATTCCGGGCACAGGCTACCATAAAATAATACATAGAAGAGAGATAGGTATAAAACCTAAGACCTACATCCTGTATATCAAAAATGGCAATATCCAATTGCTGCATCAGGCTGTCGGCGGGGATAAACCCCGCTCCGTATACAGAGACTATGGGAACACCTGTAGCCCCGTCTGTATGGTGATCAATACGTGTCCCCGCATCTTCATTTCCCCGGAAGCCATGCTCCGGAGCAAAGATCATGCGGATGTCAACACCCAGGGAGATCAGGCTGTCTACCAGATGTGTTTCGTCTATAAGGGCCGTATGGTTTGTAAGCATCCCCACCCTTTTTCCCTCAAGCAGGGAAAGGTAGGTATCCGTATTTTCCGCTCCGGTGCGAAGCGGTTCATTATTCCATCTATTCCCGCAGGAAACGGAGAGCAGGAATAATCCTATAATTCCGATATAATAAAACAAGCATTTCATACGTCTAAGTTAGGAAAAAATTGGATCTTGACATTGTTTTGTATTTTTGTCGAACAAACAAAAAGATTATGGCCGGTATACTTAATGCAAAGATTCCTGAAGGACCGCTTGAAGAAAAATGGTCTTCCCATAAGGAAACACTGAGAAGTGTTTCTCCCGCCAACAGGGAACGGATGCATGTCGTTGTAGTGGGAACGGGATTGGCCGGGGCTTCGGCAGCTGCAGCATTAGGTGAGCAGGGATATCGGGTGAATGTTTTTTGCATGAATGATTCACCCCGCCGAGCACACTCGGTATCAGCCCAGGGAGGTATCAATGCGGCAAAGAATTATAGAAATGACAATGATTCGGTATACCGGCTGTTCCTGGACACCATTAAAGGCGGGGATTTCAGGTCCAGGGAATCAAATGTGTACAGGCTTGCACAGATAAGCAATGCGATTATAGATCATTGTGTTGCACTTGGCGTTCCCTTTGCGAGGGATTACGCGGGATACCTGGACAATCGTTCTTTTGGCGGTTCGCTGGTAAGCAGGACGTTTTATGCCAGAGGGCAAACCGGCCAACAGTTGCTGCTGGCAGCCTGTTCATCTTTGAACCGGCAAGTAGCCCGGGGAACCGTAACGGTCCACAGCAGGCAACAGATGATGGACCTTGTGGTTGAGGATGGTCGGGCAAAGGGGATTATTACCCGTGACATGGTTACAGGAAAGATCGACGTTTATCCGGCTCATGCCGTTGTACTGGCTACGGGAGGATACGCGAATGTTTATTTTTTATCTACAAATGCACTGTACTCCAATGCTTCTGCTTTGGTGCAATGTTGGAAGAAAGGAGCTTTTTTTGCCAATCCCGGCTTTGCTCAGATTCACCCTACGTGTATTCCCGTTCAGGGAGAATATCAGTCCAAGCTTACGCTAATGAGCGAATCGCTGCGGAATGACGGAAGAATTTGGGTCCCGTCCAAAAAAGAAGACGCCTTGGCTCTACGCGAAGGGAAAAAGAAACCTTCCCAGATACCTGAACAGGACAGGGATTATTACCTGGAACGCAAATATCCCGCTTACGGCAACCTGGTACCCAGGGATATCGCTTCGCGCGTTGCCAGGGAACGGTGTGAGGCCGGTCTGGGAGTCAGCAAAACAGGAAGAGCTGTATATCTGGATTTTTCCCTTGCCCTTTCTACACAGGGCAGAAAAACGATCGAAGAGAAATACGGGAACTTGTTCCAAATATATGAAAAGATAACAGGGGAAGATCCCTGGAAGGAGCCTATGCAAATATATCCTGCCATGCATTATACGATGGGAGGACTATGGGTTGACTATAACCTGATGACTACCATTGATGGATTATTTGCCATAGGTGAAGCCAATTTCAGCGATCACGGGGCAAACCGGCTGGGTGCTTCAGCCCTGATGCAGGGGTTGGCCGACGGATTCTTTATTTTGCCTTATACATTGCCTGACTTTTTAGCGGATAAAGTTGACGAACCTTGTCCCGACCCCACTTCTGCTGTTTTTATTCAAGCCAGGTCGGAAGTTCAGGATCGGATAGACAGATTGATGAACATAAAAGGTCATGTTCCTATAGATCGTTTTCACCGCAAGCTGGGTAAACTGATGTGGGATCATGCCGGAATCGTAAGGTCGGCCGATCTGTTGAAAGAAGCTATGCCCCTGATAGATCAACTGGAGACATCTTTCAGAGAAGAAGCGGGAATTCCGGGAAACAGCAATACGGTGAACCAGGAGCTCGAAAAGGCCATTCATCTGGAAGACTATTTTACCCTTGCCAAATTGATGGTAACCGATGCTTTATACCGTAAAGAATCGTGTGGAAGTCATTTTCGTACCGAAAGCACGACAAAAGACGGGGAAACCCTCAGGGATGACGAGCATTTTCAACATGTGGCAGCATGGCAATACGATCATAAAGGCGGAGGTCCCATTTTGCACAAGGAACAACTGGTATTTGAAAATATTCCCGTTACGGAACGAAAATATACATAAGATGCATTTTGTATTGAAAATATGGAGACAGGCAGGTCCCCGGTCCAAAGGATATTTTGAGCGTTTTGAAATCAATGATATCACGGAAGACACCTCTTTTCTCGAAATGCTTGACATCCTTAACAACAGTCTGGTTGAGCAGGGTAAGGAAACGATCGCATTCGATCACGATTGCAGGGAAGGGATATGCGGAGCTTGCGGATTATTTATCAACGGAAGACCACACGGACCTGACGAAGGGATTACTACATGCCAGTTATATATGCGCCGTTTTCCGGACGGAAGTCAAATAACGGTGGAACCCTGGCGGAGTGCAGCGTTCCCTGTTATAAGGGACTTGATGGTAGATCGGAGAGCCTTCGATAAGATCCTGCAGGCGGGTGGTTTTATTAGCGTTAACACCGGAAGTGCTCCCGAAGCCCACACCTTACCCGTTTCTGCGGAGAAAGCAAAGGAAAGCATGGACGCTTCGGCCTGTATCGGATGCGGAGCATGTGTGGCCACATGCAAAAACGGATCGGCCCTTTTGTTCGTGGCATCGCGGGTAAGCGCATTGTCGCTCCTGCCACAAGGAAAGCCGGAAGCCAGCCGTAGAGCACGTGCTATGGTGTCAAAAATGGACGAGTTGGGATTCGGATCATGCACTAATATTGGATCGTGCCAAATGGAATGTCCCAAAAATATTACGGTTGCTCATATTGCAAGACTGAACCGCGAGTTCTTGTATTGTAAACGCTGCGACCTTCTATAGTCACGGTAATGGAAGAAAGTATGGGGAGAAATTCTTTAGCTTGTTCGGGATAGTTGTCTTTAATGAAATCAGCAAACAGGGCTTGCATATAAGGGGTTGAATAAACGATCTGAAGGGTGTTCCCGTCTGCCTGGCATGGAATGGTGTATTTATTTCCCGATTTATCGGAAAAAGTGATAAACAGTATATTGCGTACAAGTTTATAGGAATTGGTATAAACGTTACCGGAAGAGAAGTGAAGGGAATAAGATCCGGAATAAGGGTCATTATTTGAAGAGCCGGATACATAAATAGTATAGGGATCCTTAAGCAATGTTCTTATTTTCTGATAATTGTCCGTAACAAAAGGCATAAAAATCTTGAGATCGGCAGCATCTCCCGCATCTATGGTAACGGAAATACTTACCCTGGATGTATCTATATGCCATGTACCTACATAAATGTTGTCTACGAATTTTGAAGGATTTCCTCCGCATCCGTATAAAAACAGGATCAGAGCCGCCGCCGCAAGGATCCGTTTCAGGCTTTTATGGTACACAGCAACCATACTATGTGCAAATGTAACAAATAATTAAAAATGAATGCGTTTTACATACTCAAACCAATCCCGGTACTCATTTCAGATACAAAGACGGAAAAAATGTCCCTTGTGCTGCTTCTCTACCACCTGTAAACATGCGAAATATAGAATCTTAACCTGACGGACCATGTAAAAGTCCGGTCGGTACCGTTTACCAATATCAGGATAATAAAACCTACCACAGGAATGTCCCGAAAGGATACCTGCCGGCCTGTATTTCAGCTGCCATACCGTAAAGATCTTTGCGCAACCGGTCAATATTGGTTTTTTCTTTAGCAGAGATGAATATGCAGGGATCGTGAAGTCTGGACATCCAGGTTCTTTTAAGGTCTTCAAGCTCTAATTTTTCCTCATTGGTTTCATCTTCCCTAAAAGCATCAATCTTGTTGAATATAAGATAAATAGGTTTGTCTGCACAGCCGATTTCACGCAACGTTTCATTGACAACGTGCATCATTTCCTCAAAATGGGGATGTGAAATATCTACAATATGCAGCAGGATATCACTCTCCCGGACTTCGTCCAGTGTGCTTTTAAAAGACTCTACGAGTTGTGTAGGCAGTTTTCGGATAAAACCCACAGTATCGCTTATAAGGAATGGAATATTGTCAACAACCACTTTGCGTACGGTCGTATCGAGAGTTGCAAAAAGCTTGTTTTCTGCAAAAACTTCTGTTTTGGCCAACAGGTTCAGCAAAGTACTTTTTCCCACATTCGTATAGCCAACAAGTGCCATTCTGACGAGTGCTCCCCGGTTACTTCGCTGGGACATCATCTGTCGATCGATCTTTTTTAACTTTTCCTTAAGTAATGAGATTTTGTCCAAGATAATGCGTCGGTCCGTCTCGAGCTGAGCCTCTCCGGGGCCACGCATGCCTATACCGCCACGCTGTCTTTCCAGGTGCGTCCACATACGTGTAAGTCGGGGAAGAAGATATTGATATTGAGCGAGTTCTACCTGTGTTTTTGCATAAGCGGTTTTAGCGCGTTGGGCAAAAATATCCAGGATAAGATTCGTTCTGTCTAAAATTTTGCACTCAAGGATCTTGTCCAGATCTCTAAGTTGTGAGGGCGTCAGTTCATCATCAAAAACCGCTACGGAAATATTTTCAGACTTTATAAAAGCACTTAGTTCCTGAAGCTTACCGCTACCCAGGTAGGTGTTCGGATGAGGTCTTTCAAGGCGTTGAATAAACCTGCCTCCCGGCTCAAGGCCGGCTGTATCTGCCAAAAATTCAAGTTCGTCCAGATAGTCGTTAAAAAGAGCCGGATCGACGGAAGGTCTTAAAACTCCTACGAACACGGCTTTATCTTTAGTAACAGGTTCCATATAGTGTAAAAAAAGCGCTCTTTAAAAGGAGCGCTTCCTATAATTCAGAAAAAAGACACTTATCTAAGCTGAAAATTGATGGGGAAATTATACCGCACCCTTACGGTCTTGTCACGTTGTCTTCCGGGTTTCCATTTAGGGGATGAAGATACTACGCGAACGGCCTCCTTATCGATCAAAGGGTCAACCCCACGAAGAACCGTAACATTTTTAACATATCCGTCAGCATCTACAATAAATGAAAGGACGACACGTCCCTGGACACCGTTTTCTTTAGCAACCTCAGGATAAACGATACGTTCGTGTACCCATTTGGTAAAGGTGTTTTCATCTCCGCCCATAAATGACGGCTTTTCTTCCACAATCGCCAGGGGAATCTCTTCTTCTTCAACAGCCTCTTCTTCTGCTGTATAGGAAATATAATCCCGTATTTCAATTGCAAAATCTTTATCATCTTCCGTGTCAATGATAATATCTTCTTCAATGGTTATATCGTCATCGACAATTTCGATTGCATCTGAAAGAACAGGAGCCTGAGGTATTTCAGGCGGTGGCGGCGGAGTCTCCATAGTAATAGGAATCTGTTCTTCTTCAATAACCTGCTGAACTTCAGCCGTGATCAGACTGACACTTTTATCGTAGGTCTTGTATTCAAAAGCAGCAAGAATTACAGCAAGAATAATGATCAATCCGATCTCAACAAAAAGCACTCTCTTGTTTTCAAGATTTGCCTTAGAGCTTTTTTTAATTTCCATTAGATCAAAATTTTAATTTTGTGGACCATGTCGGAATCGAACCGACGACCTCGTGCATGCCATGCAAGCGCTCTAGCCAACTGAGCTAATGGCCCGTCAAGGCGTACAAATGTAGAAAAAATATTTTAATAAACAATTTCGTACTTTTGTTGCGGTACAAAACAAGTTATGATACTTTTTCACATTAAAACGGCCAATTTTAAAATAAGCAATAGACGTGCCATAAAATCGTGGCTAAAAGATCTGATAAACTCATATGACAAAGTACCCGGAGAGATCAGTATAATATTCTGTGAGTCTGACTACTTATTACAAATGAACAGAAAATATCTGGGTCATGACCATTACACGGATATTATTACTTTTCCCTATACGGACATTAACAATCCAAAAATTAGCGGAGATATTTTCATTGATGTGGAAACGGTTCGTGCCAATGCAGTTATGTATTCACAACCCTTTGAAAAGGAAATATTAAGGGTCATGGTTCATGGCGTTTTACATTTGCTGGGAGAAAACGATACTAACGAAAAGGAAATTAAAAAAATGCGCGAAGCTGAGGAAAAGGCTCTCTCTCAGATCAAAATCAATCCACTAAAATGATCAAACAATACGACATCATAGTTGTAGGGGCCGGACATGCAGGTTGTGAGGCGGCTTATGCAACCTCAAAGCTTGGATCAAAAACATTGCTCATCACCATGGATATGACAAAAATGGCTCATATGTCGTGTAATCCTGCGATTGGTGGTATTGCAAAAGGCCAGATCGTAAGAGAAATAGATGCGCTCGGCGGAGCTATGGGTATTGTAACCGACAAATGTACAATACAATTTAGAATGTTAAACCGCTCGAAAGGACCTGCCATGTGGAGCCCGCGTGCTCAATGCGATAACACCCTATACTCTGCCGTATGGAGAAATTTACTTGAGAATACCCCTAATTTGCATATGTGGCAAGATCAGGTAGTTTCCCTGCTTTTCAACGGGGACGGCGTTTCTGGCGTAAGAACGGAGTTTGGACAGGAATTCCATGCAAAAGCCATCATATTAACAAACGGGACATTTCTGAACGGGAAAATATTTATCGGATGGAACTCTACTCCGGCAGGAAGAATAGGTGAGTCGCCGGCTATAGGATTAAGTAAACAGTTACAGGAACGCGGAATCCAGGTTGACCGTATGAAAACCGGAACGCCGCCGCGTATTGACGGAAGATCTGTTGATTTTTCAAAATTTGAGATACAACAAGGGGATAAAGATCCCAATAAGTTTTCTTTTCTGGATAACCCTTCCGCTATACAAGAAAAACAAAAGCAAATGAATTGTTATATGGTATATACCAATTCTGCCGTTCATGATAAACTAAGAGAGGGATTTGATGATTCTCCGCTGTTTTCAGGAAGAATATCGGGAAAAGGACCGCGGTATTGTCCGAGCATTGAAGACAAGCTCAAAACATTTGCAGATAAAGAACAACATCCTTTATTTCTGGAACCGGAAGGTTGGGATACCAACGAATACTATTTACAAGGTTTTTCATCTTCTTTGCCTATAGATATACAACTTCAGGCAGTCAGGAAAGTAAAGGGTATGGAGAACGCCCTTTTTTACCGTCCCGGTTATGCTATTGAATACGATTACTTTCTCCCGACTCAATTACTACACACACTCGAAGTAAAAAATATCCCAAACTTATTTTTTGCAGGGCAGATAAACGGAACTACAGGGTATGAAGAGGCTGCAGCGCAAGGAATAATGGCAGGTATAAACGCCCACCGGAAGATTAACCGGCAGGAGTCTGTCATCCTTAAAAGAAATCAGGCATATATTGGAGTGCTTATTGATGATCTTATCACCAAGGGGGTGGACGAACCTTACAGGATGTTTACATCGAGAGCTGAATACAGGATCCTTCTGCGACAGGATAATGCCGACGAACGACTGACACCCCTTGCCTTTTCTATCGGGATGGCAGACGAAGACAGATACAAATTGTTTATAGACAAAATTCAAAAGAGAGACGTTCTGTTGCATTGGCTGGAGGATAATTCATTAGAGCCGGATCAGATCAATCAAATGCTCGAAAGAGTAAGATCAACACCAATTAGTACAAAAAAGCGTTTTGCAGATATTATAGTCAGACCTCAGGTATCATGGGAAGACATTGAGCCATTTGTTCCACGTGGAACACTGTATGGGAAACATCCCCTTTCCCGGGAGATTTATGAATCAGTAGTTATTGCTATAAAGTATAGAGGTTATATTGAAAGAGAAAAAGCTTTTGCGCGTAAGATATTAAGACTGGACTCGGTCCCGATTCCGGGATCCTTTGATTATTCAAAAGTGGCTTCATTGTCAATAGAGTCAAGACAAAAACTACAAAAAGTAAAGCCCGGGACAATCGGACAGGCTTCCAGGATTCCCGGCGTGTCGCCGGCTGATATTTCAATATTACTGCTGTATTTAGGCCGGTAAGATTATTCAAACAATTAATATATAGACAGAAACAATGTTTTATTTAAATAAAGGATGCTTTATTCCGATGTAAGAATAAAATACAGAACTAAAAAATTGTACTATTTTTGTCCATTTATACCAATTCCGAAGATATTTTGAAAAGAATTTTTCCATTGTTGATCTGCCTCTTTTCCATTCTTCCTCTTCAGGCGCAACAAATGAAGCAAACGGTCAAGGGCAGGGTGGTCGATGATATATCGGGCCAACCCCTGGTCGGGGTTGGTGTGGTGATCAACAATGACGGCTATCTGGCTACATATACGGATATTGACGGATATTACAACATCCCTAACGTTCCCGTAGGCAGGATTTCCATATTGTTTTCAAGTATAGGCATGGAGACTGTATATATGGAGAATGTCTCTCTCAATTCCGGGAAGGAGTTGGTTATAAACCTCACGATGAGGGAAGAGGTAATGACCGTTCAGGAACTGGTGGTCACTGCCGAAAGGGACAAACTTCGCCCGGTAAACGATATGGCTTCGGTTTCCGCCAGGACTTTCTCCGTGGCCGATGCCGAAAGATATGCCGGGGCTATGAGCGATATTTCCAGAATGGCACAGAATTTTGCAGGGGTAGGAACACCGGATGACTCAAGCAACGATATCGTGATACGGGGTAATTCTCCGTTTGGGCTGTTATGGCGCATGGAAGGTGTGGACATCTACAATCCCAACCATTTTGCTGACGGAGGAGCCACAGGCGGTGCAATCAGCATGCTGAATGTAAACACGTTATCAAATTCAGATTTCTATACCAGCGCTTTTCCGGCAGAATATGTCAATGCATACTCGGGTGTTTTTGATATACACCTGAGAGAGGGGAATTATGATATACATGAATTTACGGGACAAATTGGTATAAACGGACTTGAATTTGGAGTGGAGGGACCTGTTTCCAGGAAACTGAAAGCGTCATATATGGCTTCTTACAGGTATTCATTCCTGGATGCCCTGGCCTATCTGGGTTTTGATTTTGGAGCGGGATCGGCACTCCCAAGATATCAGGACTGGACAGCCAAGATCAATGTACCCACCCCAAAAAGCGGAACATTTTCTTTATTTACAATTGGAGGGGTAGGAAAAGTCAGCATAGTTGACGGAGAATCAGATTTTTATAATTATGCCGACGACATATCCAGTCAGTCCGGAATGGCAGTAGGCGGAATCCAGTATCAAAAAACACTGGGGCATAACCAATCACTCAAAATATCACTGGCAGGCTCTTATTCTTCTTTTGCAGCACAAATAGATTCGTTAAATGCTGAAACGTTCCAGAAAGATCGCAGTCAGGACGCCATGCTTATGCGTGAATTCCAAAGCCTGCAAGCCGTACATAATATTAAATTTGGCAGCAGGTTGTCTATGCGTTCCGGTTTGACCGGTAAAAGAATGGCCTACAAATTCATATCCAATGATTATTCAAAAACCACTTATCCGAAAGATGTGAACGAAATAGGATATACCTTTCTTTTACAAGGATTTTCAGAAATCTCATATAGGGTATCAGCTCAATTGAGCCTGGATGCAGGGGTAAATGCTCAGTTCCTCTTTTTGAACCAAACCTGGAATGTAGATCCCAGGTTGGGCTTGTCATGGAAATTCAGTCCCAAACATGAATTGACCTTTGGTTACGGGCTTCACAGCCAATACCAGGGTTTGGAGATCTATATGACCAAATTGTTCTCACAGGCAGTGGATAGTAAGATTTATCCCAATAAATTCCTGGATATGACAAGAGCGCACCACCTGGTACTGGGATATCAATGGCGTCTTGCCCCTTCCACGCGTTTAAAAGCAGAGGCCTATTACCAATATCTTTATAATATACCGGTCGATCTTTATGAACCGTATTATTCCGTGATCAATTTGAGCGGGATGAATTTTGATAAATACGGAAGGGTTTATGTCAGTGATGGGACAGGTTACAATTACGGATTGGAACTTACCCTGGAACGTTTTCTGTCCCAGGGCTGGTATTATATGGGGACGGTATCTGTCTTTGAAAGTAAGTTCAGGAGCATTGACAACATCTTGCGGAACACTCGTTACAACAGCAATTTTGTAGGCAATATTCTTATTGGAAGGGAGTTTGAATTAACCAGAAAACCATCAGCAAAGAACATATGGTCGGTCGGTGGCGATATCAAATTCGCTTTTGCAGGAGGCCAGCGGTATATACCGGTGGATGTGGAAGCGTCCAGACAAGCCGGTTCGACTGTATATATCTACGAACAGGCTTTTCTGCCAAGGCATCCTTTCTATATGAGGGGAGATCTGAAGGTCTGGGCCAAGATCCAGCAGCGCAAGGTAACCCATGAGATCGGGGTTGAAATAAGGAACTTCATTAATAGAAAAAACGTCTATTCATATGAATACGACGTGAAGCTTGAAGATATGAGAACCTCATACCAGACAGGCTTGCTTCCTCTTGGATATTACAGGGTGACGTTTTGACGATTAGTCTAACGGAAGATAAAACAACGCATCTGCCGGTATAAATCCGGGAACTGCCGCATTAAACCGGACCAATGCAGGCAGAAAAGATGCGTGCATTATCTTACGATCACTCCTATAGGGTTTGCAAACGACCTCACCATCCATGGGATAACAAAACCAGGGCGGACTGACGAATCCGTCCCTGAAAAGACATTCCCGGTAAGCAAAATCAAACATTGAAGAAGGCCAAAGAAAGGTAAATTCCCGTTGTGCGGCATCTTCCACATATTCTTCAAAGGGGACGGGATCAAAACGCCCTGGCGTCTTTTCAGCAGAGAGATCCATCCTGACAACAGGAGCGGGAACATTTACTTTGACGGTGAATCCTCTTTTGCTGTAAAAACGTTGCAGATCCTGCGTAACGGGAAAAAGCAACAGAAACGGGGCCATCTCCGAAGCTTTGGACAGCAGCAGGGTGCTGTATCCTTTTCTCTGTTGCATGGGATGCGTCGCCACCCCGTACACATAAACACCTTGCAGGATCCTTTTTCCCTTGTGATGAAGAGCTAAAGGAAAAAGTGTCAGAAAGGACATTCCATCGGGGTGATACAGGACGGTTCCGAGTGTAAGGCAATAAGCAATGACAAATTCGGCATAACCGGGCGTTTCGTTAAAAGCAGCACTCCAAATGTCCCGGAGTGCTGTCTTATCCCGATCATTTGCCTTACGTATCACGAGTAGATCTCTGCTATGAGTTTCTCGTAGTGTTTGTTTAATTGATTCCTGCGCAATTTCAAGGTTTGCGAGAGCAGTCCGTTGGCAGTCGTCCATTCATCGTTTACCAAGCGGAAGAATTTGATCTGTTCATGGGGGGCAAGCGTTTTGTTTATACGCTCTATTTCTTTATGAATGAGATCATTGACTTCTTTTGTTTTATATAGGTTTTCCAGATCCTGGAAAACCATCCGGTGACGTGCGGCCCAATCCTGAATGAGCACCGAATTGGGGATAATAATAGCCGAAGCCACTTTCTGGTTGCTGCCTATGACCAATGAGCTTTCTATAAATGGAGACTCATTAAGCTTATTCTCAACCATTTGCGGAGCGACGTACTTGCCGTTCGAAAGCTTGAATATCTCTTTTTTACGGTCGGTAATGCGTAAGAATATCCCGTCGACTATTTCCCCCACATCACCGGTATAGAACCATCCTTCGTCATCTATAGCAGCTTTTGTAGCTTCAGGATCCTTATAGTAACCCATCATAATATGGGGCCCTCTTGTCAGGATTTCTCCGTCGTCTGCAAATTTCAATTCGGTACCATCCATAACCTTTCCTACTGTTCCTATCTTGCGGATCTTGTCCTTGGGGTTGTTCACAGCGATCACAGGGGCGGTTTCAGTAAGACCGTACCCTTCATAAATATACAATTTAGCTGCTGAAAACAACCGGATCACACAGGCACGGATGGAAGAACCGCCTGTAACGATAATCATTTCATGACCGCCCAGGTTTGCCCTCCATTTGCTGTAAACAAGTTTATCAAATATTTTATTGAGCATTACACGCCAAAACGTAAGGTTCTCGTAATCGAAAGTATTCCCAAAATTCCACGCCCATCTATAGATCACACGTTTTATTCCTTTGAGCGTCTTGCCGGCGTCTTCCAGTTTCTTGTACATCATTTCAATAACCCGCGGAACCGCACAAAATCCGTCTGCCTGTATGTCTTTCAGGTCCCGGGCAATAGTTCCCATGTTTTCTGCATAATAGATGCTTATCCCCAGGGCCTGGAATTCATAGTTCATGGTTCTTTCATAAATATGGCAAAGGGGCAGGAAACTCAGGTAGCGGTGCGTTTCGTTCATGGTCTGCTGCGCAGCATGACCCAGGAAGTTGAACACAATGCTGCTATGGGCATGCATTACACCTTTTGGCGTTCCGGTAGTACCTGAAGTATAGATTATCGTGAGTAAGGTATCGGGTGTTATATTCTTTTTATTGTCCTCAATGACGGATTTCCATTTGTCTTTATTCTTTTCACCCGAAAGACGTATTTGTTCAATATTATTTACACCCTCCACCTGATCTATCGTAAATACTGTGGGGGGATTGTCAAGTTTGGCGATTGTCGGGGCAAGATGTTTGTACAGGGTTGCGCTTCCGATGATCATGACTTTTGCGTCGGAATGAGGAATGATATAGAGGTAATCGTCTTCACTAAGAGTGGTATAGATGGGTACGTGGACAATTCCTGCGAGGGCGGTCCCCATATCCACAAAATTCCATTCGGGACGATTGTTCATTACGGTAATGACCTTGTCACCCGGTTTAAGACCCAATTCCAAAAATCCGTAAGCAAAAGTATGTGATATTTCCGCATATTCTTTAGAGCTGTATTTTCTCCATGCACCACTTACTTTTCCAGCCAGTATATCTTCCTTGGGATACGTTTTCTGCAAACGTTCCAACAAATCGAACAACCTTGTGATTTTTACTTCTTCTTTCATATTAAGGATGTTTTTAAATCTTTTAAGAATTCATCAATGTGTGATTCCCGGGTGTTAAAGGAACACATCCAGCGAACTTCTCCGATGGATTCATCCCAGGTGTAAAAAAAATATTTTTCTATCAGTTTTTTATAAACAGTTTCCGGGATAGTGGCAAAAACGGCGTTACTTTCCACTTTTTGGGTTATGGTAACTCCGGGCAGATCCCGGACGCCGGCCGCAAGATATTGAGCCATTTTATTGGCATGACGTGCATTTTCAAGCCACAATCCGTTTTCCAGGTATGCCAGGTATTGTGCTGCCACAAAACGGCTCTTGGAAAAGAGCTGCATACATTGTTTGCGAATATAAGGAAAGTCATTTGCAAGAGCAGGATCGAACAGTACCACTGATTCACCCAGGAGCATACCGTTTTTAGTGCCGCCAAAGGAAAGTGCATCAACACCGCAAGCCGTGGTCAGGTCGGCAAAAGAAACATCCAGGTATGCGGCGGCATTGGCCAGGCGGGCCCCGTCCATGTGCAGGTACATGCCGTAGCTATGTGCAAGATCGGCCAGGGCACGGATCTCTTCTGGCCTGTAAACCGTTCCAAGCTCCGTAGCCTGGGAAATGGAAATAACTTTCGGCTGTGAATGGTGCTGGAACCCAAACCCGTGAAGAACGGGCCGGATGTCTGCAGGTCGCAGTTTCCCGTCAGGAGTATCGATAGTGATGAGTTTGCAACCGGTAAAACGTTCGGGGGCCCCGCATTCGTCCTGACTGATATGGGCTGTACGTGCACAGATTACCGCATGATAAGGCTTGGTAAGAGCCTGAAGACACAACACGTTGGCACCGGTTCCGTTAAAAGCAAAAAACATACGTGTGTGTTCACCGAAAACAGACCGAAATACCGTCTGCGCACGCAGGGTATGGTCATCTTCTCCGTAAGAAAGGCTGTATCCCTCGTTGGCCTTGGCAAGTGCTTTCAGCACAAATGGATGCACCCCGGAGTGATTGTCACTTCCGAAGCTTGTTTTCATAAAATATTATAATGGGCACTTACGAGATCAATTTCCCGTAGGCCTCTGCGTTCAACAACTCTTCGGCTTCATGGGGATCTGACATTCTGATCTTCACCATCCAACCCGCACCATAGGGATCTTCGTTAACTTTCTGGGGTTCCGCCTCAAGTGATTCGTTCCACTTCTCGATAGTCCCAGATACCGGCATAAATAGATCGGCTACTGTTTTGACAGCTTCAACGGCCCCGAATACTTCATTCCGCTCTAGTGTTTCACCTTCGGTCTGAATATCAACAAAAACGATATCGCCCAATTGGGACTGGGCATAATCAGTTATACCCACAATTGCCAGATTACCTTCAATTTTTAACCATTCGTGCTCTTCTGAGTACTTAAGGTTGGCCGGAATATTCATAGTGTTAAAATTAAAATTTTATTAGCGCAAATATAGCTATTTAAGATAAATTACAAGAGTTTGAGGGCTTGCCGGATCAGATCCTCCAGACTACAGGAAGGATTCTCTTTTTGCAGGCGTGAAATGACTTTTTCAACAGCTGCCCGCTGAAATCCGAGTTGTTGCAGAGCCGCTGCAGCTTCAGCACCAGTTTCCGAGACAGGCTGAGCCGTATGATCATCGCCATCGGATTCCAGATCTACTTTGAGCATTTTGTCCCTGAGTTCAACGATCATCCTTTCAGCTGTTTTTGTACCGATCCCCTTAATGCTTTTGATCTTGGGCACATCGGCTGTGATCAGGGCGTTGCGCAGTTCTATATTGTTCATGGCAGAAAGGATCATCCTTGCCGTATTGGGGCCCACTCCGGAAACGCTTATGAGCAACCTGAAGATCTCGCGTTCGTCCCGGGTGGCAAATCCGTACAACAAATGGGCGTCTTCCCTTACAAGAAAATGCAGCCACAGCCGGACTTCTTTTTGATTATGTATGGCAGAATATGTCTGCAGTGAAATAAGGACATGATAACCTATCCCGCTGCTTTCTACTACTGCCTGTGCCGGATCTACACTGATCAGAGGTCCTTTTATATATTCGTACATTTTAGTAACGGTTGATACACGCTGCAAATATACATTTATTATCTTTGAAGTATGAATATAGCACATATCAGGGAGCAGTTTCCCGCCCTGCACCAAAAAGTTCATGGGAAACCTCTGGTGTATCTGGATAACGGGGCTACATCACAAAAACCAAAAATGGTCCTGGACGTCTTGCAGGAAATGGAGGGCAAGATAAACGGTAATATTCACAGGGCCGTGCACTATCTGAGTGCGCAGTGTACGGAAAGGTACGAGAAAGCAAGAACCGTCGTTAAAGATTTCCTCAATGCCGACTCCGAGGACGAAATCATCTTTACAAGCGGCACTACCGCATCGTTGAACCTGCTGGCTTTCTCATTTGGACAGACGTATGTTCGTCCCGGGGACAGGATCATTGTGACCGAAGCGGAACATCATTCCAACATAGTTCCTTGGCAAATGATGTGCCAGCGTACAGGGGCCCTGCTGGAAATCTGGGAGGTAGACGACACTGGTGCATTAGACCCCAAAAAACTGGAGCAGATCCTGGATAAATCCGAAGAAGTGCCCAAACTGCTTGCCATAACACATATTTCCAACGTCCTGGGTCTTGTCAACCCTCTGGCTGAAATCATTCAGATCGCTCATTACTACAATGTCCCGGTTGCCGTAGACGGGGCACAAGGGATCGTTCACAAGAAGGTTGACGTAAGGAGTCTTGATGCCGATTTTTACGCGTTTTCAGGACATAAACTATATGGTCCGACAGGAACAGGCGTATTATACGGTAAAGTCAAATATCTGGAAGAAATGGCCCCTTGGCAGGGCGGAGGCGATATGATAGAAACGGTTTCCCTGCGAAAAGGAACTACCTATGCACAACCTCCCCTTAAGTTTGAAGCGGGTACGGCTAATTTCATAGGGATTGCCGGGCTCGGAGCCGCTATTGAATTTATTAACGGGCTAAATATCAAACTTATTGAGGACCATGAAAACGAGATCACCCAAAAGGCGATAGAAGCCCTCGGACAGATAGACGGTTGCAAGATCCTTGGTATTCCCGGGACATACTACGGTAAGACGTATGAGAAGATCCCCGTTTTTTCAATGACGATCGAGGGGGCTCATCCTTCCGATATAGCTACATTGCTTGATAGAATGGGGATAGCGGTCCGTTCAGGCATGTTATGTGCGGAACCGTTGCTGGAACGGTTCGGGATCACTTCCGTTCTGCGGGCATCGTTTGCCCTCTACAACACATTGGAAGAACTTGACTTTTTTGTAGAATCCCTGAAAAAAGTTTTGAAAATACTGCGATAAAAACCTTTACCAGTAATGACCATTAAAGATAAGCAGGCTCAGATCGTGGAAGAATTTTCCTTTATGGAAGATTGGATGGACAAATACGAGTATTTGATAGAACTGGGGAGAAAACTGCCTCCGCTGGAAGATGCCTCTAAAACTGAAAAGAACCTTATCAAGGGATGCCAGTCCAGGGTGTGGCTGGATGTCAAAAGAGAGGACGGCCGTCTTTATTTCAGGGCAGATAGTGATGCCTTGATCACAAAAGGTATCGTATCCCTGCTTGTAATTGTCTTTTCGGGTCATACCCCCAGGGAGATCCTGGATGCCGACATATCTTTTATCGATCAGATAGGCTTAAGGGAACACCTTTCCCCCACAAGGGCCAATGGTTTGTTATCCATGATACGACAAATCCAAATGTATGCTCTGGCCGCAAGTGCTGAAAATCCCGCCTGATATGGAACTTGAACAAAACATTAGACTGGCTCTCAAACAGGTATATGATCCTGAAATACAAGTCAACATAGTAGATCTGGGACTCATATACGATATAGCCATAGGCGAAGCAGTAAAACAAGGCCGTCTGGTAACTGTGACCATGACACTTACGGCACCCCATTGTCCCCTGGCCGACGAAATGGTGGAAGATGTAAAGATGGCGGTAAGCCAGGTTCCCGGAGTAGGGAAAGTCACTGTCGTGCTCACTTTTGATCCCCCCTGGGATCCTTCCCGGATGAGTGAAGAAGCCCTGCTTGACACAGGCCTTTACGGAATATACTAAATCTAACGTTTATGCATAAGGCATATCTGCTATTAGGCAGCAATATGGGAGACAGGGCGTTGATGCTGGAGCGGGCCCTGGAAGAACTGGGGAAGATAGGCCGGATTACGGCCATGTCTGCAAGAAAGGAAACGGAACCATGGGGATTTGAGGAGCCTGTGACAAGTTTCCTAAATCAGGCTGTATGCCTGGAAACTGCTCTTGATCCTGAAAAGCTCATGGAACAATGCCTGGAGATTGAACGGGTATTGGGAAGAAAAAGAGAGAAACGGCAACTGCCATCTACAGAAAAAAAAACCTATTATTCGCGCTTGATAGACATTGATATCCTTCTGTATGACAACCTGAAACTAAACACAAAACAGCTGATCCTGCCGCATCCCCGGTTAAGGGAAAGACCTTTTGCCATGGAACTGCTTCGGGAGATTCTACCAAAAAACCTATCTTTGAAAGATTTTTACTGAATGATCTTATGACACAGGAAGACTTATTCAAAAACATTATTGCGCACGCCAAGGAGTATGGTTTCATTTTTCCGTCCAGTGAAATCTATGACGGATTGAGCGCAGTGTACGATTATGGTCAGAACGGTGTTGAGTTGAAGGACAACATAAAAAAGTACTGGTGGGATTCCCTTGTAAAGCTGCATGACAATATAGTAGGCCTTGATTCTGCAATTTTCATGCACCCCAGGATCTGGGAAGCCAGCGGGCATGTGGCTGCATTCAACGATCCGCTGATAGATAACAAAGACTCCAAGAAAAGATACAGGGCAGATGTGTTGCTGGAAGATCACATTGTCCGGCTGGAAGAAAAGATTGCCAAGGAAGTGGCAAAAGGCAGGAAACGTTTTGCGGAAAGTTTTGATGAAGAACAATTCCGCACTACAAATCCGAATGTATTGCGTGAACAAGCCAAGATCGACCAGATCCGTTTAGAAATGAACAAGGCCCTGAACGAAAACGATTTGGCTGCCCTGCATCAGCTGATCCTGGATTGCGGGATCGTTTGTCCCGTTTCGGGTACGAGAAACTGGACGGACGTCCGCCAATTCAACCTGATGTTCAGCACACCGCTGGGCAGCAACAGTGAAGGAGCCTCGCAGATCTTCCTGAGACCTGAAACGGCTCAAGGGATTTTTGTAAACTTTTTGAATGTCCAAAAAAGCGGACGTATGAAGGTCCCCTTTGGTATAGCACAGACAGGAAAGGCCTTTCGGAATGAGATCGTTGCCAGGCAGTTTATCTTCAGGATGCGTGAATTCGAGCAAATGGAGATGCAGTTCTTTGTTAAACCCGGAGAGGAAATGAAATGGTACGAATACTGGAAACAGATGCGGTTACGCTGGCATCTGTCACTTGGACTGGGTGAGGATTTGTACCGGTTTCACGATCATGAAAAATTGGCCCATTATGCCAATGCGGCCAGCGATATAGAATTTCGTTTTCCTTTTGGGTTCAAGGAACTGGAAGGGATCCACTCCCGGACCGATTTTGACCTGGCCAGTCATGAAGAATACTCGGGCCGTAAATTGCGGTATTTTGATCCGGAGACTAACGAAAGTTATATACCTTATGTTGTTGAAACTTCCATAGGACTTGACCGAACATTCCTTGCAGTGTTGTCTGCTTCATACAGGGAAGAGGAGTTGGAAAACGGAGAAACACGCGTAGTTATGCGTATCCCGCCGTTTCTGGCCCCTGTCAAACTGGCTGTTTTCCCGCTGATCAAAAAGGACGGATTACCTGAGATTGCCCAGGAAATCTTAAAAATACTCCGGTTGGAATACAATTGCCTGTATGACGAGAAAGACAGCATAGGGAAACGTTACCGTAGGATGGATGCGATTGGCACGCCGTTCTGTATTACGGTTGACCATCAAACACTTGATGATAAAACGGTTACCTTGCGTGACAGGGACACGATGTTACAGGAACGGATACCGATTGACAACCTTCCCGGGATAATGGACGACAAATTAAACATGAAGCATTGGCTAGGAAAACTCACATAAAAAAAACATCCGGAAAGAAGTATTTCTTTCTTATTATCTTTATTATTTACCTGGGGGTATGTGCTTATTTACTCTTTTCAAAAGGACGTGGTACCCCACACGTGTTTTTTATATGGATGGCATCCGTTTTGAACGTAAAGCCCGATAAAGTACTACATGCCATACTTTTTATTCCCATAATTCCCCTGGCCTGGGTTGCAATCAGACCCCGGAATATTGTCACAAAAGTTTTAATACTGTGGTCCGGGTTCATTTTTGGGGTGATTACCGAAATTGTCCAATCTTATCTTCCTTACTGCACGGGAGACATAGCTGATGTAGCAGCAGACATAGTGGGAAGTCTTCTGGGGATCCCTTTTCTGATTCTGTATTATTGGAAAGACAAGCGTACAACATTATAAACGACCGTTCCTTTCAGGCTTAATCTGTTCGCTTTGCCAGAAACCAAAGCCGGCAGGAACTATATTGAATACATAGTAAAGATTAACAATCGTATAGTTCTGATAAATAAATAAATGCTTATTACGAGCAGCATTAAAGCTACAAAATAGCGTTGTCTAAGTGTTCACAAGAAAAAACACACAACGATTTAAATGTACTGGCAGAGATGTTGCGGATCGGATACTTCCCTGTATTTAACTACTATATTCTTGAAATCAGTCCATGTGTCCCTTTTTAGATTGGGATTTCGTAACAGAGCAGCCGGATGGTAAACTGCCATAGTCTGACGTCCCATACAATTGAACCATTGTCCGTGATCACGCGTGATCTTGTATCCTGCTCCGGCCATATAAAGCAGGCTGGTTGCGCCCAACAGGATCATTATCTTGGGATCTATACGTTTTATCTGTTCATATAACCAGGGAATACAACGGGCAACCTCCTCGGCTGACGGGACGCGGTTCCCGGGAGGCCGGCATTTCACGACATTACTGATGAAAACATGTTTTTGCCTGGTAAAATTACAGGCATCCAGGATTTTATCCAGCAATTGCCCTGAAGCACCTACAAAAGGCCTCCCCATCAGATCTTCGTCCCTGCCCGGAGCTTCTCCTATGATCAAAATATCTGCATTGGGATTGCCTTCCCCGAAAATCACATGTTTACGGGTTTTCGACAGTTCGCAACTTGTACAACCAAGGACTTGTTGTCTGAAAAATTCCGTCATTTGTATGATCCGGACGATTGTTCATTCAACGATAAAATGTCCTCTGAATGACAATTCTTACAATTATCAACAGGATCCGGAGAATAATTCACTTGGCGGCAATGGCGGCAACGGTACCAATGATTGTCAATTTCATAGTCTCCGCCCCGGATCACAATGCTTTTGCTTTCAATGAAGGCGCGGGCAATGGTTTTACGTGCCTTGTCATACAGACGGGTGAAGGTCGGGCGGGATATATTCATGCGCTGCGCCGCTTCCTCCTGAGTCAAATTCTCATAGTCAGCCAGCCGAATGGCCTCATACTCTTCAAATAACAAATCGACCGAACCCCGGTTCTTTCTTGAGATCCCATAAGGACGGTAACCTTCCATAGGAGGTAAGGCTGACATTCGCCGGCGTCTTTTTCTGTTTGGCATTACACAAAGATAACAAAAGAAAGAAGTAGATATAAGATTTACTAAAAGGTGAATAAACAAAAAACCGGGCAAATTAACCCGGTTTTTGTAGTCGGGGTGGTCCGACTCGAACGGACGACCACCTGCTCCCAAAGCAGGCACGCTAGCCAACTGCGCCACACCCCGCCAAGTTTGGGCTGCGAAGATAGGGATTTTTTTCTATTTAATATATTTCAGAGCTTTTTCGTATCTTTCTTCGACTTCTTTCCAGTTGATTACGTTCCAGAAAGCATCTATATAGTCTGCCCTTTTGTTTTGATATTTCAGGTAATAGGCGTGTTCCCAAACATCTATTCCCAGCAGGGGAATACCCCTTCTCTCAACCACATCCATCAGGGGGTTGTCCTGATTGGGTGTCGAGCTAATAAACAAATTGCCCCCGGCGTCCAGGCTCAGCCATGCCCAGCCGCTACCAAAACGGGTGGCACCGGCAGCGGCAAAAGCCGTTTTCATTTCGGCAAGTGATCCGAAGGTCTTATCAATGGCTTTGGCGAGTTTTCCGGAGGGTTTATCTGCACCCGAAGGGGTCATGTTTTCCCAGAAAAGGGTATGATTGTAATAACCACCGCCATTGTTACGGACGGCTGCAGGATATTTACTGATATTGGCAAAAATGTCCTCAATGGGCATCGTTGTCATTTCCGTTCCTTCCACGGCCTTAATGAAATTGTTGTAATACGCCCGGTGATGACGACTGTAATGGATCTCCATGGTCATGGCGTCTATGTAAGGTTCCAATGCGTCGTAAGCATAGGGAAGGGGTTGGAAAACAAAATGTTGAGATGCGATCCGGGGAGCGGTCTGAGCCCCCAGGCTGTATGGCAGACCCGTTAATCCGGCCAGGATTAGGGTAAGCGTTAGTTGTAATGTTTTCATAGCAGTGTTTTCTTATTAGTTTGAAAACATTAGAATTACACATAATATGCCAGAAGGCACGGGAGATGAAACCTACTACGCCAAAATCCGACAGAGATTTTTTAAATAACTTATTAGCAGAGGTTTGTGGTTTTGTCTGAAAATATGGTACGATAGGGTTCCTTCTCCTTTTCTGCCAAAATCGAAGCTGTTGCCTGCAGTAGTAATAAGAGCAAAAAAAAGACCGTCTCAAGCAAATTCGGACGGTCGTTACTGTTTTTCTTGGCGGTGAGGGGGGGATTCGAACCCCCGATACCCTCGCGAGTACGTCAGTTTAGCAAACTGATGGTTTCAGCCACTCACCCACCTCACCAAACCTTTACTTTTAGGGAGTGCAAAGGTATATAATTTATTTTACAATCCATAAAGACTTTTCTGTCCGGCCGGGCATTGCAAGTCAGGGATGCCTTCTTATTATTTAGCGATCTGCTCGCGCATATCGGTGTCGGCCTGGATGTTCTTCATCCGGTAATAATCCATGATACCGATGTTGCCTTTGCGGAAAGCTTCTGCCATAGCCAAAGGGATCTCGGCTTCAGCCAGGATGACTTTGGCGCGGGCCTCCTGAGCTGCGGCCTTCATTTCCTGTTCCAGGGCAACAGCCATGGCACGGCGTTCTTCAGCACGGGCCTGGGCAATATTCTTATCGGCATTGGCCTGGTCCATTTGCAAGACGGCCCCGATATTCTTCCCTACGTCTATGTCGGCAATATCAATGGAAAGGATTTCAAAGGCAGTTCCAGAATCAAGGCCTTTTTCCAAAACAACCTTGGAAATATAGTCGGGATTTTCCAGGACTGACTTATGGGAATTAGACGATCCTATACTCGAAACGATCCCTTCGCCCACACGGGCCAGAACCGTTTCTTCACCGGCCCCTCCCACCAGTTGTTTGATGTTGGCCCGTACCGTTACACGTGCCTTGGCTATGAGTTGGATGCCGTCCTTGGCTACAGCAGACACGGGTGGGGTGTTGATCACTCTGGGATTTACAGACATTTGTACTGCCTCAAACACGTCACGTCCGGCCAGGTCAATGGCTGCCGCCATTTTAAAGTCCAGGGGGATATTGGCTTTGTCGGCTGAGATCAGAGCGTTTACTACTTTAGTTACATTTCCCTTAGCCAGATAGTGTGCTTCCAGGGCATTCACATCAAGCGTTAAACCGGCTTTTGTGCCGGTGACCATTGCCATGACAATGGTGCTTGGGGGAACTTTTCTCCATCGCATCAGTACCAATTGTATCAGACTGACCCGTACTCCGGAAATCAAAGCCTGGAACCATAAAGTAATGGGGAAGAACCATAAAAGGATGAATAAACCAACGATCCCGATGGCTATCCAAATTAACGTTGCAGCTGCACTTGACATAATATTTTCTTTTAGATGTTTTCAATAGGAGACACAAAGATACTCAATCCCTCAATATAGACGACCCTGATGGGTGTTTTGGGCTGAATGAGCCCCTGGGATGAACGGACTTCTACCGTAATATTTCCAAAGCGGCCGTTGCCGGCAGGGTTCAGGCGTGTCAGGCTGATCCCTTCCATACCCACGGTAATGCCTTTGTCTTCCGGGGAGGGAATGGCTTTTTCTTCAATATTGTGCTTAAGGGTGATTTTGCGCCACGTTTTGGAGCGCAGGGCAAAAAACACCAGAACACCGCACAGGATCAAGGATCCGAACAAAAAAAGAAAACCGACTGTATTTCCGAATTGTACGAAAGCTGCCACTATGGCACCAATGAAGCTTGCCAGCCCCAGGATGCCGGCTATACCGAATCCCGGAAGGATAACCATTTCGGCTATCAGTAGCAGAAGGCCTATGATTATGAGTGTTATGATTAAACCTATTCCCATATTATATTATTGTTTTATTTAGTGACGGGTTGAACGGTTACATTTACGTATCCTTTTTCCTGGAGGGCTGCTGCAAGAGCCTGTGCCTCCTCCATAGAATTGAAGGGACCAATGAAATAATCGGCACCGGTGCCGGCAATGACCCTAATAATATCCTTATCCGAAAACTCATTTACCAGGGAAACGAGCCCGGGAGGTATTTCATTACTTCCCAGATATACCTGGAATGCTTTTATCCCTTCTGGGGCCGTTTTGTTTTGTGCTTCCCTTCGCCGTCCTTCCTGCACAGAGATGGATTTACCTTGGTAATAAGCCACAATTATGGCCCCGGAAATATTTTGTTTTTTAACTAAAGTAAGTGCTTTAGAGGCATCTGCATAGCTATTGAACTGACCTGCATAATAGACATAGCGACTGCCTGCCCTCACTTCAAACACCGGGCAGATACCTTTTAACTGGCCGGGTACGGCCTTTCTTACAACAGTAAACAATTGTATGCGGTAATATAATCCTTTGGGTTCATTCTCCCAGGGAACGATCACGGATTCTTTTTCAATACGGAATGTAAGATCAACCGGCGGTATTACGGGAACAGGGGCTTCAAATATGTGATTTTCAAGATTAACGTATTTTTGTCTGACGGGATTGAAGGGAGCTTCCTGTTGCGGGGGATCATGAGCCGGAGCGGGCTGTGTGGAAGCAGGTGTTGCCACAGGGGGCAAAACACCGTGCGAAAGGAACAGGTCTTCTATTGATTGGGCAGATTTACGGGCATCACGCAGGGATTGTTGCAATTCCATCAAGATGATTTCCTCTTCCCTTATAGTGTTGGCAATGACCAGCCGGTCTTCTTCTCTTGACAGCGATCCGTAGAGCCTTCTCAGACTATCCAGTCTCCATTCATGTCCCGTTACCTGATCTGTGAAGTTCCTCACAGTCCCGATCAAATCTGCATAATGTGCAATTGCCTGGCGCGTTTCCTGCAACAACGTATCATGGACGAGTTGTCTTGCCGTTTCGTGGGTCGTTTCCTCCTTCGGGGATGTAAGTTTCAGGTGCGGCGGCGGGAGAGAGGCGATCTGCTGCAATTCCTGTACCGATGAAGGTTTGATCTTTACCGGTGAACTTTCATATTCCACCTTATATAAAATCAGGGAGTCTTTAGGTGCGGCCCTGTCCGAAGCAAAGTAGAAGTATCCGGGATCGTCCGAAAGAATATATAGCAGATCGTCTGAAGTGGAAGAAAAAGGAATACCCATATTTTGAGCTGGTTCCCATTGTTGCAGTTCGCTGTTCCAGGAACTTGTGAACAGATCTCTGTCTCCCATTCCCGCAAGGCCGTCAGAACTGAAAAAAAGGGTGTTTCCATCGGCACTCAAAACGGGGTATACCTCATTACCGGAAGTATTTATCCCTGGTCCCAGGCGAACAGGCGGATCCCAATATGTTATACGGCTACTGAGCGTGTCTTTCTTGCAAATCATGTAAATATCCCATCCCGTTCCCAGGGTTGTGTCACGGGCAGCAAAGACTAGCCGGTCCAGGGATTGCCTGTATAGCATGGGCTGACGCTTCTGGCCGTCATCATTGACAAATGCAAGGAGTTGCAAGGGAGGGAATACCCAGGAGCCCGACGGGGCAAGGTCATAATGCAGTACAAAATCATGAAGCGGTATCACGGTACGTCCCAATACAAGGGGTCTTACGATATAATTGCTCAGGATCATTCCATTTTCGCACAGGACACGGCGTTGCTCCGCCTGTGCAATCAACAAAGAGTCATTGGACAAGCTTGTTGCCCGGATAAAAGCTTCCTTTGCCCTCTCAAATTCATACGCTTTTCTAAGCCGTTCTCCTTCCCTAAACAATGCATCGGCAGGTGATAGTTGGGCATATAAAACAGATGCGGGAAACAGAAGACCCGCGATCAAACATGCTTTTATGAGAAGTTTATTAACCATAATGGGGCAAATGCGAACTACAAAGTTAATTAATTAGGGAAAAAATATTACATTTGCACCCTATTTTACCTGACTTATACAAATTTATAAATAATTAGATTATGCAAAGTAAAGGTGCCATCCGTCTGGTGATGTTACTCATCGCAGCAGCTTGTATTTATCAGTTGTCTTTCACTGCGGTAACCAGGATTCAGGAAAGAAAGGCAGCCGACTATGCCGAAAGGGCCGTTCTTGAATTTCAAAAAACATCTGAATATCAGAACATAAGCGAACTTGACCAGGCTTTTGTCCTGGATTCGCTCAGGAATGCCAAAAACAGCTTTTATATTGATTCCATAACCTCGGAGAAAGTATATCTGTCATTCACCTATAAGGAAGTCAAGGAAAGAGAGATCAACCTGGGACTTGACCTTAAAGGCGGAATGAACGTGATGATGGAGGTAAAACTCGAAAGCCTGATTCGTGCCATGGCTGACAACAGCCAGGATCCCGTTTTTAACGAAGCAATCCTTCTGGCGAACGAAAATGTGAAAGCCGGATCCCGTACGGATTATGTGACATTATTTGCCCAGGCATGGGAACAGGTTGCTCCCGGGGATAGACTTTCCAGGATATTCGGGACGTACGATCTGCGTGAAAGGATCAAGCCGGAAACTTCAAATGAAGAAATTATCCGGATTATCCGTACGGAAGCCGAATCTGCCATGGCAAATTCATTTAATGTGTTGCGCAACCGTATTGACCGCTTTGGGGTCACACAGCCAAATATCCAACGTTTGGGGACAACGGGACGCATATTGGTGGAATTGCCGGGTATCAAGGAACCGGAACGTGTCCGAAATCTGCTTAAAGGGACCGCATCCCTTGAGTTCTGGGAAACCTATGAAAACTCCGAGATATATCCCGCTCTGGAAGAAGCCAACAGGATCCTCCGTGATTACCTGGATGATATGAAGGCCGTTTCTGCAGAAGAAGAGCAGGCCAAGACAGAAGTCGAAGCCGATGAAGAAGACCTGCTTGCCCAATTAGCCAGAGAAGATTCCCTGTCGGAAGACATGGCTGCATGGGCCAGGCAAAATCCCTTATTCAATGTGCTTAATCCTAATATTTACGATGGACAGTTGGGCCCCGGACCTTGTATAGGGCGGGCACATTACCGTGATACGGCCCTGATAAACACCTGGCTGGCCCTGCCACAGGTGCAGGCCGTCCTCCCGGTTGACATGCGTCCTTTGTGGTCTGTTAAACCGGCCAGGGCTAATGAAGTTTATTATGAATTGATAGCCATTAAGGCCAATACACGTGACGGGCGCGCTCCCCTTGACGGAGGCGTTGTGACCGATGCGCGCAAGCAATTTGATCAGACGGGAGGCGGATACCCTTCGGTTGACATGGGGATGAACGCAGAAGGTGCCCGTATTTGGGCCAGGATGACGGCAGACAATATTGGTAAAAGCATAGCCGTCGTTCTGGATGATATGGTTTATTCCTTTCCAAGAGTAAATACGGAGATTACCGGGGGACGTTCATTGATCACCGGCGATTTTTCATCAGAAGAAGCCGATGACTTGGCCAACGTCTTAAAATCAGGGAAATTGCCTGCTCCCACCAGTATCGTACAAGAAAGCATAGTAGGTCCGTCCCTGGGATCACACTCCATCAGTTCCGGTTTGATTTCTTTCGTCCTTGCGTTCCTTCTGGTACTGGCCTATATGATATTTTTCTACAACAGGGCCGGGGTTATTGCTTCGGTAGCATTGTTGGGGAACCTGTTATTCCTCTTTGGGACACTGGTGTCGTTCGGGGCGGTATTGACATTGCCCGGGATTGCCGGTATTGTTCTGACAATGGGGATGGCGGTGGATGCCAACGTGATCATATACGAACGAATCAAGGAAGAAATACGTGCCGGGAAGGCAGTGCGATTGGCTGTAGCCGACGGCTACAAGAACGCTTATTCAGCTATTCTGGACGGTAATATTACCACACTTATTACCGGGATTATCCTGATGTTTTTCGGTTCTGGTCCCGTACAGGGATTTGCCACAACGCTCGTTATTGGGATCATCACTTCGCTCCTGACTTCCATATTCATTACCAGGTTAATGATAGAAAGACGTCTGTCCAAAAATAAACATATCTCTTTTGACAACAGTCTCACCCGTGAGTTCCTGCAGCATACCAAGATCAAATTTGTCAAGAACAGGAAGTATTTTTACATTACTGCAATCTCTTTGATGGTAATAGGACTTGTGTTCATATTTACGAAAGGATTTACGTATGGGGTTGATTTTACCGGGGGAAGGACCTATGTGTTGCGCTTTGACCAGGAAGTTTCAGCGGAAGAGATACGCGAAAATGTAACCGAAGCTTTCCAGGGTGGGGTTGAAGTGAAGGAATTTGGCGGGAACAGCCAGATGCGCGTTACTACCAAGTATCTGATCGAAGATGAAAGTGCAGAAGCAGATGCCATAGTAGACGAAATGTTATATAATGCCGTCAAGGAATTTTTCCTGACACCTATTTCATTTGAGGATTTCCTTTCCACCTTGAATAATCCGAACGGGATAATCAGTTCGGAAAAAGTAGGACCTACGGTAGCGAGCGATATAAAACGGGATGCCGTAATCGCCATCCTGCTTTCCTGTCTTGCCATCTTCCTTTATATTGCTGCCCGTTTCCGCAACTGGTCATGGGGAACCGGAGGACTTTTATCTCTGATTTTCAACACCATTTTTGTGCTGTCCTTTTTCTCTATATTTACGGGGATACTGCCCTTTAACCTGGACGTGGATCAACAATTCATTGCGGCCATATTGACGATTATAGGGTATTCACTCAACGATACGGTAGTTATTTTTGACAGGATCCGCGAATACAGGACACTTTATCCAAAACGCGGTCTTGCTGAAAATATAGATGAAGCGCTTAATTCCACCTTGTCCCGTACAGTCAATACGGGGGCCACAACACTTGTTGTATTGCTGGCCATTGCCATATTCGGGGGAGAGGTGATTCGTGGATTTGCCGTTGCACTGGCCATCGGGGTAGCTATCTGTCCCTTTACTTCTGTTACTATTTCCACGCCTGTTGTTTATGATATATGGAAATATATTGGCAGAAAAGGAGAAAAAAAGGAATTAAAAGGCAAGAGCAAGTCCAAAAAATGAAAGATCAGCGGGAGATTACATATTCCATAATGTAGTCATCCATAACATAACCGCTTCCAATATCAAATACATCCGATCCGGCTATATAGAACCCGGACCGGATGTATGCATTTATGGCCACCGTATTGTTTTTGTTTACCTGTAGCCTGATGACAGGCAGACCGTTTTCCCGGGCTATTCCAATTATCTTGTGCATGGCCTGGCCGAACAGGCCTTTTCCACGAAATTTCTGTAATAAATATATTTTACTCAGGAAAAGAGAGTTCTCTTTCAGACGGGGCTGAACCCCAAAAAATCCCGCTGTAATCCCGTCTGCCGTTATAAAATGGTACACATAATGTTCTTCGGATATCTGGTTATCAACGACTGATGGATTAAAGAACAGATCGAGCATATAAGCTATCTGTGCCGGGGACAACAAATCACGGTAGGCCTCTTTCCAGATAACAGAGGCCATTTCACACAGAAGGGTTATCTGCTGCTTGGTTTCAATATGGGGGAAAGAAACGATCATTCAAGGTAAAATTACTGATTTCTTTGTATTTTTGTATAAAAACAGGAAATGATGAAGCATACGCGTTTTACTGCATTTTTACTTTTTCTTTTACTCGGCGTTGTTTCCTTGCAGGCACAGCACGCTCCCGCCCATCAGGTGAGAGAGATAAAGAATATTGCCACCCGTGTACAGAAAATGTGGAATGTTCCCGCCATGGCCGTAACCGTGGTCAAAGACGGTGAAACAATTTTTGCACAAGGCATGGGGAAATTAAGGGCAGAAGAAAACGCACCCCTGGCAGATGCTTATACTTTGTTTGTAAACGCGTCTACCAGTAAGGCATTTACTGCCGCCTTACTGGGCATTGTGGTAGACATGGGATATGTAAAATGGACGGACCGCGTAACAGACCATCTTTCCGACTTTCAATTATATGACCCGTGGGTGACTGAGAACTATCTTGTGCAAGATATCATGAACCACAAGACGGGATTTCTACCACAGGCCCTCGACGTTATTCCCGCCCTGGGGTATGGGAGGGATGATCTTTATCATATGTTCAGGCTGGTCAGGCCATCTTCCAGTTTCAGGACCACTTATTCTTATTGCAATGCGTTATATACCATTGCAGCCCGCATAGTTGAAAAATATACCGGACTAACCTGGGAAAAAGCGCTTGAGGAGTATATTTTCAAACCACTGGAAATGGACCATACAACGACGGGGAAAGACCATTATTTCACGGCAGAAAACTTTGCATACGGTTACCGTTTGAGCAAGACCAGTCAAGGACTTATGCTGACTCCCCGTGACGATCGCGATGATTCATATGCATGGCTCCAGGCGGTCTCTCCCGCAGCTTTCGTTATGTCCAATGCAAACGATATGGGTCAATGGATGAAAATGTGGCTTGCCAACGGGAAGTATAAAGACAAACAGATCCTGTCGGAAGAGACGGTAAAATACCTGTTCAGTCCCCAAACCATCTGTTCCTGGGATAACGAACGGGTTGTCCTGTATGCACAGGGCTGGCGTATTGAGCAGGGAGTACAGGGGAAACTGATCAACCACACCGGTTTGGCCGGAGGGTATACGGCATGGGTAGTTCTTGTTCCGGAACTGAACCTGGGAGTGAGCGTTTTAATGAATCAGGGCAGCACCACTTCCCCGCAAACGGCTATAATCAGACAGATCATAGACCTGTATAGAGATGTTAAATCAGATTGGATATCAAAGATTTACGACGAGTATATGCGCCCACCGGCAGAGCGTAAACCAAAAGAAGAGGAAGAATATGTTGAACCACTTGACAACGAGATTTATACAGGCACTTATTTCAAGAATTTGTTCGGAGAAGTTTCAGTATACGAAGACGAAGGGAGTTTGTGTTTAAAAATCAATGACATAGATACAAAATTAGAACATAAAACAGGTAACACATTTCATTTCCGTGCACGGGATGAAGCCTTTGATATAACTTTCATTGTTAACACAAAACCGGGCTGGGCAGATTCCTTTACGATAGATTTCGGGGATGATTTGGGTCCGTTTGTGAGGATATTTAAATGAAAAAATGTGCAAACATAGCTGTTATCATGGCGGCAGGGAAAGGTCTGCGTGCAGGATTTTCCATACCCAAACAATATCAGGACCTGAAAGGACGCATGGTGTTGGAAAGGGCTGTAGATGCCTTTGACTCCCATCCCGGCATTGATCAGGTTGCCATAGTAGTAGATCCCGGGGAAAAAGACAGGATAAACGAAATCATTGCAGGAAACTCCTGGAAAAAGGTGACCCGCATAGTAGAAGGCGGAGTACAGCGGTTTCAGTCTTCCCAGGCAGCTGTAAAAGCTTTTGCCGACAGGCCAAACGACAATCTGCTCCTCCATGATGCGGCAAGACCTTTGGTCAGCGAACGGATCATTGGGGATGTGCTGGAAGCGCTCAAGCGTTATGTAGCAGTCGGTGTAGCGGTTCCTGTAACCGACACCTTGTTTTTTACGGGACCCAGAAATGACCAGATCCTGAGAGTTCCCGACAGGAACTTTTTTCAAAGAGCCCAGACACCTCAGGGATTCCGGATATCGATCCTGTCGAAGGCTTATAAATATGCATCGAATGATCCGGGTTTTTCGGCAACGGACGATTGCGGCGTAGTAAAAAGATATCTTCCCAGGGAAAAGATCTTTATTGTGCAGGGAGAAGAAAAAAATCTAAAGATTACTTATCCCGGCGACCTGGACATCCTTGCACACTGGATAGACTAACTCTTTATTCCACAGAGAATTCAATACCTTTCTTATGGATCCAGCTTAACAGATCCGGTGTCAGATCAATGCGATGTGAGCGGGAAAACAGCTTTACCGCCATTTTGTTCGATTTGTCCTTAAGAATGAAATGGACAGTTATCTTTCCGGGATTATCCGTCATAACCTTAACCAGTTCGCTCCGGAATGAACCGGAGATATTTTCCACATTTAGATTTAAGGTAAGGGAATGGAGCGATTCCCTGGCATTGGCCAACAACGATATGGCCAGGATCCGGAATTCCTTTTCTTTGGGACCGTCAACTGTCTTCGGATCTTGTCCTCTTCTTCTATATTGAATACGTTCCTGAAGGGAACCGTGGATCAACAAGGCTTCCCCCTCTCGCATATAAGGCAGGAATTGTTCGTATTCTTTCCCGAAAAGAGTAAATTTCCTGCTTGCGGTATAATCTTCAACGGTAAAAGTACCCCAGGGTCTTCCCGAACTTCTAGAAAGAGCAGAAGTGACGTTGGTAACAATACCTCCAACCCGGACTTCCCTTGCCACAAAAGGTTCTTCATACTGTCCGTCGTCCAGGATTTCCTGTATTTGCTGTAAGCTGCGGTTTGTAAAGTGTTTCATTTCAAAACTGAACCGATCCAGCGGATGGGCAGAGAGGTAGATACCCACCATTTCTCTCTCTTTTTTCAGAAAATCTTCCTGGACTTCCAGGTTTATATGCGGGGGTGCCGGTTTTTCTACCGGCGCCAGTGAATCTGATCCCGTTCCGAAAAGGCTCAACATGTCTTTATTCTTATCTTCTTGTATTTTTGACCCGTATCTTATGAGACTGTCCAGAAACAGGCCATCCTTATTGAAAGGCAAGAAGTACTGATGCCTTTTGATATCGGTAAAAGAATCGAAAGCACCCGCATAAACAAGACTTTCAAGAACCCTTCTGTTACAAGTGTTAAGATTGATCCGTTCTACGAAATCATAAATATCCCTGAACGGTTCTCCATCCTGCCTGGCTTGAATGATGTTTTCAACGGCACGGTAACCGACACCTTTTATACCGGCCATGCCAAAACGGATGTCACCATGTTTGTTGACCGTAAAATCATGCATCGACTCATTGACATCGGGTCCCAGCACGTTAAGCTCCATACGTTTGCACTCGTCCATAAACTTGCCTACTTCCTCTATGTTATCACGGCTCTTGGACAAAACGGCTGCCATGAACTCTGCAGGATAATTGGCTTTCAGGTATCCTGTCTGATAACTTAATATAGAGTAGCTGGTGGCATGGGACTTATTGAAAGCATATTGGGAAAAAGCAGTCCAGTCTACCCAGATCTTCTTTAGGATGGCTTCATCAAAACCACGGGCTTTCCCACCGTCCAGGAATTCCTGCTTCATCGTTTCCATTTCCTGGGGCTTCTTCTTCCCCATTGCATACCGGAGGGAATCGGCCTTAAATCCTGAAAAACCCGCCAGTTCCTGAGAAAGAAGCATCACCTGTTCCTGGTAGACCGTGATCCCATACGTCTCTTTCAGGTATTTTTCCATTTGGGGCACATCGTAGGTTATGGTCTTGCGACCATGTTTGCGGTCAATGAAATCGGGGATATACTCCATGGGACCGGGGCGGTACAATGCTGTCATGGCTATAAGGTCTTCAATACAAGTGGGTTTGAGCTCTCTGAGCCATTTGCGCATTCCGTCGCTTTCAAACTGGAAGACACCTACCGTGTCGCCGCGGCTGAACAATTCGTAGGTTGGTCCGTCGGTTAGGGGAATGTTGTTGATATCTATATTAATATTATGGTTGGTCTTGATGTTTTCAACCGACGTTTTCAGGATACTTAATGTCTTCAGCGCCAGGAAATCCATTTTAAGCATTCCCACCTGTTCAATAAGTGAACCTTCAAATTGTGAGACAAGCATATCTTCCCCCGTGTCTTTATCTTTTCCTGTTGAAAGAGGGATATGGTTTGTCAGATTATCCGGGCCAATGATGATGGCGCAGGCATGAATACCTGTATTTCTTATGGAACCTTCCAGTCTTCGTGCATATTTCAGAGTAGTGCTCACAAGGGGATCTTCTGATTTGAGGGCAGCCTGTAGTTCCGGGACATATTTCAGGGAATTGTCGATATTGATTATTTGTGATTTTCCATCCTTTTCAGGAAGCCTATCCGGAATAAGTTTGGCCAGCCGTTCTGCTTCGGACAACGGCAGGCGTTGTACGCGCGCCACGTCCCTGATGGCACTGCGGGCTGCCATGGTACCAAATGTAACGACACGGGCCACATGGTCCTTCCCGTATTTATTCTCTACATACTGAAATATCTTACTACGTCCGTCATCGGCAAAATCAATATCCATATCGGGCAGGGAAATCCTGTCTGCATTCAAAAAACGCTCGAATAGCAATCCGTAACGTATGGGGTCCACCAGTGTGATGCCCAAACAATAGGCGACTACCGATCCTGCCACAGAACCCCTTCCGGGTCCCACCCATACGTCCATATTCCTGGCAGCTTGGATAAAATCGCTGACAATAAGGAAATAATCGGGATAACCCATATAGGCAATGGTCTCCAGTTCAAAATCTATCCGTTCTTTCAGTTCCGGGGTGATCTGGCCGTAGAGGCGTTCTGCTCCCCGAATGGTCAGGTGTCGCAGATAAGCGTTGGCATCGGAGAATTCTTCGGGAATCGGGAAATGAGGAAGGAGGGGTTTGCGGTCCAGATCAAACGGTTCTACTTTGTCGGCGATCTCAAGGGTTGTGGCCAGGGCTTCAGGAATATCGGAGAACAGCCGGGTCATTTCCTGGGAAGATTTCAAATATTCTTCTTCTGTGTACTTGAGCTTCCTGTTTTCATCGGTCACATCCTCATTGATGGCAATACAGATCAGGCGGTCATGCGCAGGAGCATCTTCGTAATTTACAAAATGCACATCGTTGGTAGCTACCACTTTGACATGATGTTCCCGTGCAAGGGAGAGCAGATGAGGCTCGATTTGTTTTTGCAACTCATAACATGTCTTGGCATTTTGTGTATTTAGGCGTGTTTTGTGGCGTTGAAGCTCAATATAGTAATCGTCGCCGAACAACTTTTTATACCATGCTACCAACTGTGATGCCTCATCCATCTTACCGGCCAGAATTAGCCGGGGAAGTTCTCCGGCCAGACAGGCACTCAAGGCTATGAGTCCCTGATGGTGCTGTTTGAGCAATTCATGGTCGATGCGCGGTTTGTAGTAAAAACCGTCTATCCAGGCCTGTGAAACCAGTTTTATCAGATTCAAATAACCGGTATGGTTTTTTGCAAGCAACACCAGGTGGCATGTGGTAGCCTCTTCTTTGTTTTTCCGCAACAACCTGCCTTCCGGGGCGACATAGACCTCACAGCCGATAATGGGTTTAACGGAAGGATGTTTCTGTGCAATATTCAGGAACTCCTTCACACCAAACATATTTCCATGATCCGTTATGGCAAGGGCCGGTTGCTTATCGGCTTCTGCTTTGGCAAAGAGATCCGGAATAAAAGCCGCTCCGTCAAGTATGGAATATTGTGTATGAACGTGCAGGTGAACGAAAGAAGACATGGGGAATTACTTTTTATGGATAAGGGATTTTCCGGTCATTTTGGCGGGGGCCGGGATCTCCATCAGATCCAGTATGGTTGGGGCAATGTCAGCCAGGATTCCCTTATCTACAGCAGCAACGTCAGGGTCCACAACAATGAAAGGCACGGGGTTCAGGGAATGGGCGGTATTTGGTGAGCCGTCCCGGTTTAAGGCATTGTCGGCATTTCCGTGGTCAGCAGTGATGATCACCGAATAACCGTTTTCTATGGCCGTTTCGGTCACCTGGTATGCCAATTGGTCAACGATTTTCACAGCCTGGCAGATGGCTTCGTAAACCCCGGTATGACCGATCATATCCCCATTGGCAAAATTCAGGACGATGAAGTTGTATTCCTTTTTCTTCAACGCCCGGATAACCTTATCGGTCACTTCGGGAGCGCTCATTTCGGGCTTCAGGTCGTAGGTGGCCACCTTAGGGGATGGAACAAGAATCCTATCTTCCAGAGGGAACGCTTCTTCCCGTCCGCCGGAAAAGAAAAAGGTCACGTGCGCGTATTTTTCAGTTTCGGCTATTCTCAATTGTCTGAGCCCGTTGCGGCTTATCACTTCCCCTATGGTGTCCTCAACGTTCTCTTTATCAAAAAGAATGTGGAGCCCTTTGAAAGTATCGTCATAAGGGGTCAGACAGCAATAGTACAAAGGAATGGTGTACATTTCGTATTCAGGCATATCCTCTTGGGTCAGGACACGGGTGATCTCGCGTGCGCGGTCATTTCTGAAATTGAAAAAGATCATAGCGTCGTCTTTCCCTATGGTCCCTACAGGAACACCTGAACTGTCAACGCAAACGATAGGCTTGATGAACTCATCGGTAACTCCCTGACGGTAACTTTCAGCTATTCCTTCAGCCGCACTCCTGAAAGGAGTTCCTATGCCGTGCACGGCCAGGTCGTAACCGACCTTAACCCTGTCCCATCTTTTGTCCCGGTCCATCGTATAGTACCTGCCGATGACACTTGCTATCTTTCCCGTACTGCGGGCAAGATGGTCTTCCAATTGTTCAATGTACCCTTTACCGTTCATAGGATCCGTATCGCGTCCGTCCATAAGGCAATGAACGTAAACCTTTTTCAGGCCGTATTCATGTGCTATATCTAGGAAAGTAAAAAGATGTTCCATGGAAGAATGGACGCCGCCATCGGAAACAAGACCCATCAGATGTAGAGCCTTCCCGGAATTTTTGACGTATTGATAAACACCTTTGACTTCTTTATTTTCCCGGATTGACCCATCTCTGCAAGCCCTGTTGATTTTGACCAGATCCTGGTAAACTATACGACCTGCACCGATATTCAGGTGCCCGACTTCTGAGTTCCCCATTTGTCCTTTGGGAAGCCCTACGTCTTCACCGCTGGCGCTAAGTGTGCTGTTGGGGTATGTTGAACGGAGCTTTTCTATATGTGGCTGACCGGCAGTATAAATGGCATTGGTATGATCGTGTTTTCCTTCTCCCCAGCCATCCAGGATCATTAAAAGTACATTTTTCATAGATACGTAACTTAACTCACAAAGGTACGAAAAGATTTTGTGTACCTTTGCCGGATATTATGAATAAAAGAAACAACAAAAAAGTCCGGTCAGGAAATGACCACAGAAGAAAATCAAACCGGAAATCTTCACGGGCCATTGAATACGAAGGAAAATTAAGTATGACAAGGGAGGGCTTTGCTTTTCTTCTGGTATCTGCCAGGGAAGGCGAGTCTCCGGTAGAAGATATATTTATTCCTGCCAGAAAGCTGGGTGGGGCATTGCACGGGGACATCGTTCGTGTAGCCTCGTTTCCCGCCCGACCGGGAAAAGGCCGCAGGGTAGAGGGTGAGGTGATCCACATTGTGGAGCGATCCTCAAAACCTTATATTGGGATTGTTCAAATCGTTGACCATCAGGCATATGTAATAACGGATTCCAAGAACATGCCCTTTGATATAACCTTGGCCAAAGGGGGATTGTCTGGAGCACGGAACGGTCAGAAAGTAGCCGTTTTGGTTTCAGGATGGGACAAAAAGAGCAATATGCCTGTCGGTCATGTAACCGACGTGTTGGGTGTTCCGGGGGAGAATGATACGGAAATGCATGCCATACTGGCAGAATACGGGTTGCCTTACAGATTTGCAAAAGAAGTGGAAGCAGAAACGGAAAGCCTGCGCGACCAAATACTAAAGGAAGAAATCAAAGAAAGGGTTGATTTCCGGGAAGTGCCCACATTTACCATAGATCCGTCCGATGCCAAGGATTATGACGATGCATTGTCGTTCCGCCGGATAGGAGAAAGGAATGAGTTTATGGAAGTGGGCATTCACATTGCCGATGTCAGTTATTATATAGATCCCGGATCCTTGCTGGATCAGGCGGCCTATGAAAGAGGGAATTCAGTCTATCTGGTAGACAGAACCGTGCCCATGTTGCCTAAAAAACTGTCCAACAGACTTTGCTCCCTTCGTCCCAATGAAGACAAACTCTGTTTTTCAGCCGTATTTCAGTTCGACGATAATTACAATGTAGTTTCCCGCTGGTTCGGAAAGACCGTGATACGCTCATCGTGCCGTATGTCCTACGAAGAAGCCCAGGCGGTTCTGGATAAGGTTCCGGAGGTGTTGACGGATTCAGGACCTGTTCCGGCCCCCATTCGCGACAGTTTATTTTTCCTGCACACTTTGGCAGATAAACTCAGAAAGGAACGCCTTTCAAGGGGAGCCATAGCTTTTGAGAGCCCTGAGGTAAAAGTGGAGGTAGATCAAAAAGGCATACCGGTAAACATTCATTTGAAGGAACAACTGGATTCACATTGGCTTATAGAGGAGTTTATGTTGCTGGCAAACCGCGAAGTGGCCGAGTTTATAAATAAAAAGAAAGATAAAGGTACCGGCAAAATACCCGCATTTGTATACCGTGTTCATGAACCGCCTGCCGAGGACAAAATGATTGCTTTCCGCAATTTTGTACACCATTTCGGGTATCAAATGAAACAAACCAAAACAGTGAGGGATTATGCCAGGGAATTGAACAAGTTGCTTGACAAAGCAAAAGAAAAGCCCGAAGCGGGAGGGATTGTGATCATGGCACTGCGGTCTATGGCACGTGCCCACTATACGACCAACAACGTGGGTCATTACGGTCTTGCCTTTGATCATTATACCCATTTCACATCACCCATCCGGAGGTATTCTGACCTGATGGTGCACCGTCTTCTGATTCATTATCTCAGTGGCGGAAAGAGCATGCCGGTTGGGGAAATGGAAACGCGTTGCATCCATCTTTCACAAACGGAACAACTGGCAACTGAAGCTGAAAGAGCCAGTATTAAATACAAGATGGTGGAATATATGCAGGATAAGGTCGGACAGGAATTTGAGGGGATCATTGTTGGCCTGACAGAATGGGGCATGTATGTAGAACTTGAAGAAACGCATGTGGAAGGGATGGTGGCTCTACGGGATATGCAGGACGATTATTACGTTTATGACAAGGATGCCATGACCCTTACCGGAACTCATAGCAACAAGCAATATATTTTGGGTCAAAAGGTCCGCATACGTGTTTCAAGAGCAAATCTCGAACAAAAACAATTGGATTTTCAATTAACAAACTAAAATATGAAAAAAGGCACTATTTGGATCATTATTATTGCCATCATAGCATTGGTGGTCATGTGGTTTGTCAAGATCAACAACAGGATGGTTGAATCCGAAGAAAAGACAGTCCAGGCCTGGGCACAGGTAGAAAACGTTTACCAGCGTCGGGCAGATCTTATTCCCAACCTGGTTAACACCGTAAAAGGAGCTGCCGATTTCGAAAGAGGAACATTGGAAGCCGTTATCGAAGCCCGTTCCAGGGCTACATCGATTACCGTCGATCCGACCAATCTCACCGAAGAAAACATGGCGGCATTTCAGAATGCCCAGGATGAACTGAGCAGATCGCTGGGACGGTTGATGGTCGTTGTCGAACAATATCCCGCACTGAAGGCAAACCAGAACTTCCTGGAATTGCAGGCGCAGTTGGAAGGGACAGAGAACAGGATAGCTGTGGAAAGAAGGACCTTCAACCTGGTAGTTCAGGAATACAACGTACTGATCCGCAAATTTCCCCATTCGATTGTTGCGGGGATCAGGAATTTTGAATCCAAAGCTTATTTCAAAGCTGCCGAAGGAACCGAAATCCCTCCGGTTGTGGAGTTCTAAGCATCAGAATCCCGGACTTTCCAGCTTGATCTCCCGTCCGTCAGGTGTGATCATCATGCATCCGTGGGACGCATCACAGATATGTCCTATGATATCGATGTTGTATTCTTTGCTCAGGGATTCGTATGCCTTAAGGGGGAGAGAAAAAAGCATTTCATAATCGTCGCCCCCGTTAAGGGCGGCCACCAATGGAGACAGGTCTTTGTCTTTTTGTGCAAGATCAAAGCATTCCCTGGCTATAGGTATCTTTTCCACAAATAGTTTAGCTCCTGTTCCAGATGCTTTAGCAATACTTAAAACGCCGTGCGCTAATCCGTTGGTGAGTAAACACATAGATGTTGGCACTAAATCGTCTTCTCGAAGGTTCTCCAACAACTGTTTAGGTAATTCCGGTTTTAGGTAACGTTCCAGTATATATTCATATCCCTTTAGGTCAGGAAGCTGGTCTTCCCCGCTTTCTCCCGTAAATACGCGTTTCTCCCTCTCCAGGAGTTTTAATCCCATATAAGCAGCGCCTACATTCCCGCTAAGGCAGAGCAGGTCATTGTCCCGGGCACCGCTTCTGCGCGTCAACAAGCCGGCATCGCCTTCTCCCACCGCCGTCACCGCAAGAGAAAGACCGGTGTAGGAAGATTGTATGTCTATTGCCGTGACATCGGCACCATAGATCCGTGCCGCTACTTCTATTCCCAGGAAAAGTTCATCAATGTCCTCTACGTAAAAACGCTGGGAAACCCCAGCACATACAAGAAGTTGCAAAGGGACGGCGTTCATGGCCATTACTTGTCCCATCGCTTGGATAACGGTTTTATAACCGATAAATTTAAGCGGAAAGTAGCTCAGGTCAAAGTCAACTCCTTCCAATGACAGCTTTTGAGCGGAAACGGTCAGCGGCTCACGAAAACAGCTGACGGAAGCGTCGTCCCCAAGACCTTGAAGTGTTGCTTCATTACTTGAAATAAAGCGTGCTGAAACCCTGTCTGTCAGCTTGTATTTCCCCAGATCGCGGATGGGTGTTTTTTGAGACTCTTTTTTAGTATCCATACCGCAAAAATACGGAAAAGATGGTATATTTGCTGGCTATGAAAGAAAATCAGGAATCCATTCTAAAAAAGATAGCTGAAAGTGAATACGAGCATGGCTTTGTGACGGACCTGGAACAGGAAGCTTTTCCCAAAGGCCTTAACGAAGATATCATACGGCTTATCTCTTCCAGGAAGGAAGAACCGGAGTGGTTACTCGAATTTCGGCTAAAAGCTTTTAGAAAATGGCGGACAATGAAAATGCCCCAGTGGGCGCATCTGACCATTCCGCCTATTGATTACCAGGATATAATCTATTATGCAGCTCCCAAACAGAAGGGAACAGATGGCGGCACAGGTGAAATAGATCCAAAGCTCGCTGAAACTTTTGACAAACTGGGTATTCCGCTGCACGAAAGGAATATTTTGGCCGGTATGGCCGTTGACGCCATTTTTGATTCCGTATCTGTCAAAACGACTTTTAAGGAAACACTTGCAGAGAAGGGGATCATTTTTTGCTCCTTTTCAGAAGCGGTTAGAGATTACCCTTCGCTTGTAAGAAAATACCTGGCTACCGTAGTGCCGGTCGGGGACAATTTCTTTTCGGCCCTTAATTCCGCCGTATTTTCGGACGGATCTTTCTGTTATATCCCAAAAGAAGTGCGTTGTCCCATGGAATTGTCCAGTTATTTCCGGATCAATGCCCGTGGTACGGGACAGTTTGAAAGAACGCTTATTGTGGCCGAAGAAGGATCCTATCTAAGCTACCTGGAGGGTTGTACTGCACCGCAAAGGGATGAGAACCAGCTGCATGCGGCAGTTGTAGAGATCGTGGTCATGCAAGATGCGGAAGTAAAGTATTCCACTGTCCAAAATTGGTATCCCGGCGATGCCGAGGGCAAAGGAGGCATTTACAACTTTGTGACGAAAAGGGGGATCTGTAAAGGGGACAATTCACGGCTTTACTGGACGCAGGTAGAAACAGGGTCCGCCATAACCTGGAAATATCCTTCAACCATTCTTCAGGGGGACAATTCGGTCAGTGAGTTTTATTCGGTTGCCGTGACCAACAATTACCAGCAGGCGGACACGGGAACCAAAATGATCCACAAGGGGAAAAACACCCGCAGTCGTATAGTAAGCAAAGGAATATCGGCCGGGTTTAGCCAGAATTCTTACCGCGGATTGGTCAAGGTACTTCCGGGCGCGGACAATGCAAGGAACCACTCTCAATGTGATTCGTTATTACTGGGAGACAAATGTGGGGCACACACTTTCCCGGTAATCGAAAACGGAAATGAAACTTCCGTAGTGGAACATGAAGCCACTACGTCAAAGATCGGGGAAGACCAGCTTTTTTACTGCCTGCAGCGGGGTATAGGGGCTGAAGATGCAGTCGGACTGATAGTCAACGGTTATGCCCGTGAAGTGTTGAATAAACTGCCCATGGAATTTGCCGTTGAAGCACAAAAATTATTGAGTCTCTCTTTGAAAGGAACTGTTGGATGATGAAAGAATTTTTTAATCTGGACAATGTTTTTTTTGTAGTAGGGGGACAAGGGATATCCTACCTGGAATTTTGTGCTGTCCTGTTTGGGTTGACTTCAGTCTTTATGGCCAGCCTGGCACGTTCTATTAATTATTGGATAGGATTTATTTACAGTGCCATTCTCTTTATGATGTTCCTGCAAAAGAACTTGTACACAAACATGTTGCTTCAACCCGTATCAGTGGGGATAAACATATATGGCCTCTATCGTTGGACAAGGCCGCGCAAGGAGGAAAAGAACGAACAAAACGAATTGCTGATCACGTTCCTGAACAACCGCCAACGTCTTATGTACGTCTTTCTGCTCCTTGGTATCGTTCTGGTCTGGGGTTTTATCCTTACCAGGCTTCACCTGATATCGGAAGTGTTCCCCCCGGCACGTACCCCTTATCTGGATGCGTCCGTTGCCGGATTGCTGCTTACGGCACAAATCCTGGCTGCACAGAAGAAATGGGAATGCTGGATATTTTGGGCTGCACTAAACATAGGGAACATCATATTGTATATATCCGCCGGGTTGGTATTCATGCCTATAGTTGCAGTCTTCTTCCTGGCGTTCAATATTATAGGGATAATCCATTGGAAGAAGGAATGGGAAAAACAAAAACAGTTATGTTAAGTATAAAAGATTTATACGTTAAGATCGGGGATAAGGAAATCCTCAGTGGAGTGAACCTGGAGGTTAAACCGGGAGAGATCCACGCTATTATGGGACCCAACGGATCCGGAAAATCGACGCTGGCAGCCGTACTTGCAGGAAGAGAGACTTTTACCGTCACCCAGGGATCGGCAGTTTTTATGGGTAAAGACCTGTTTGAACTTGCTCCCGAGGAAAGAGCCCGAATGGGATTGTTCCTGGGATTCCAGTATCCTGTGGAAATTCCCGGTCTTACAAACGTAAATTTTATGAAGGCCGCAGTGAACGAACAACGAAAATATCAGGATTTGCCTTTGTTAACATCCGGGGAATTTCTTAAACTAATGCGCGAAAAGATGGCTATCGTAAAAATGGATCCTTCTTTTGTGGGGAGGGGCGTGAACGTGGGTTTTTCCGGAGGAGAAAAAAAACGTAATGAAATATTCCAGATGGCCATGCTGGAACCGAAACTCGCCTTTTTGGATGAGACGGACAGCGGGTTGGATGTGGATGCCTTGAGGGTAGTGGCGCGAGGCGTCAACAAGCTGAAAACAAAAGAGAATGCATTTGTTGTGATAACGCATTATCAGCGTTTGCTCGATTATATCGTACCCGATATGGTTCATGTGTTGTATAAGGGACGGATCGTCAAAACGGCCGGAAAAGAACTGGCATTGGAAGTGGAGACCAAAGGGTACGATCACATCATTAACTGATTATGACAAAATACACTTATATGCCCGAAGTCAGGCGCGTTTTCCGCTGTACTGTTCCCAATGAGAATATCAGGCAGGTATTCCTTGTAGACGGGATATTGCAGGAAGAGGAAAATGAGCGTAACGGGATCGTATTGCAAAGAGGGACGAACCAAATGGGGCTGAAGTTGCATATCAGCGGAGACCATTCGCAGGAACCCATCCAGGTTATCAGTGTCCGGAATGAAGACCTGCCCAGGCCCCTGGAGTTTTCTAACCGGTGGGAACTGGCTCCGGGTGCTGTGGCACAAATCATCGTATGTGATCATACAATGCAGGAGTATCTGTACAAGACTTTCCGTTATTCACAAATAAAAGTGGGGGATGGGGCACACCTGGATATCCTCTTCATGCAGAATGAGCACCACCGTTCCAACTACCGGCTTGACATCGATGCGCAACTAAACGAACTATCCGGCCTGGATTGCCATATATTGAGCTTATACGGGGGTGTTATCCAAAACACATTACATGTAAATATGCAACGACCGGGAGCCGTGTGCAATTTGGACGGCCTGTACCTGGCCGACGGTGAACAGGAAGTCCTTTATGATATCACCGTACGGCATGACAGTCCCGGTTGTGATTCACGGCAATTGTTCAAGGGCATCCTGGACAACCATGCCAGGGCATCTTTCGACGGGACAATACATGTGGCTCCGGGGGCCCAGAAAACAGAAGCCTACCAGGCCAACCACAATCTGCTCCTGACCCATGATGCCCGGATAACCACAAAACCACAGTTGGAGATATATGCAGATGATGTAAAGTGTTCACATGGAGCTACTATAGGACGATTGGACGAACTGGAACTTTTTTATCTGCGTTCCAGAGGGATCCCTCTGGCTGAAGCCAGGATGTTGCAACAAATGGCTTTTGTACAAGATGTATTGGACAGGGTCCGTAACGACGCCATACGCTCCAGACTGGAAAGGATGGTGGAGAGCAGATTACGCGGGGAATTCACAAAATGTTCCCATTGTACGATGCATTGTTGTTAAAATTTTGTGCATATCTTTTATTGTCGTCTCTGTTAATAACGGGATGATTAAGTTAACTTGCGATTCCCATTTCCTAAAAAGGAACACAACCTAATTATTAAGTAACCTTCTTATTACTGATATGATGGATTCTGTAGAAAAGAATGCAAAGGCAATCTTTCCCTATGAGGAAGCGTTAGCCAAGACAAAGGAATACTTCAATGGTGATGAACTTGCCGCCTCGGTCTGGATTAATAAATATGCCATGAAAGATTCTTTTGGGAACCTTTACGAATGCACCCCTGAAGACATGCATCGAAGGCTGGCTAAAGAATTTGCCAGAATAGAAAAGAAGTACCCGAATCCAATGAGCGAAGAGGAAATATTCAAGTTGTTGGACCGTTTTAAGTATGTTGTACCCCAAGGCGGTCCCATGTCAGGGATAGGGAATGACTATCAGATCGCTTCGTTGTCCAATTGTTTTGTGATCGGCCATGAAAACCCGGCTGATTCGTATGGAGGGATACTTAAAATTGATGAAGAACAGGTTCAATTGATGAAGCGCAGGGGTGGTGTGGGTCATGACCTGTCCCATATCCGTCCGGGCGGCTCTCCCGTACTGAACTCCGCTCTGACATCAACCGGGGTTGTGCCTTTTATGGAAAGGTATTCCAATTCGACACGTGAAGTGGCCCAGGATGGCAGACGTGGGGCGCTTATGTTGACCATTTCCATAAAGCATCCCGATGCTGAAGATTTCATAAACGCAAAGCTCGAACAAAATAAAGTGACAGGTGCGAATGTTTCTGTCAAGATAGACGATGATTTTATGAAAGCCGCACTGGCAGAAAAAACCTATGTGCAGCAATATCCGGTAGATGCCAAGGATCCGAAATATAAAAAGGAAACCGATGCCGCTTCCCTGTGGAAAAAGATCATTCACAACGCATGGAGATCGGCCGAACCCGGCGTGTTGTTCTGGGATACGATCATACGCGAGTCTGTTCCCGACTGTTATGCAGATCTTGGCTACAGGACCGTCAGCACGAATCCTTGTGGGGAGATACCCTTGTGTCCATACGACTCTTGCCGGCTTATAGCCATCAACCTTTATTCCTATGTAGAGAAACCGTTTACTTCAGAAGCCAAGTTCGACGTATCTCTTTTCAGGGACCATGTAGAAAAAGCCATGCGGCTGAATGACGATCTGGTAGACTTGGAAATGGAAAAGATCGATGCGATCATATCAAAGATCATCCGTGATCCGGAGGATGAAGTAATTAAAAGGACTGAAAAGGAATTGTGGACCAAGATCAAAGAGAAAACCCTGGGAGGAAGACGTACGGGCCTTGGGATCACTGCGGAAGGTGATATGCTTGCCGCCCTGGGTTTGCGTTATGGATCCGAAGAAGCCATTCAGGTCGGGGTACAGATACAGAAAACGCTCGCATTGGCTGCATACCGTTCGTCGGTGACGATGGCACAGGAGAGAGGGGCTTTCCCTATATACGATGCCAACAGGGAATTGCGCAATCCCATGATAGAACGCATCCGTCAGGAAGATGAAGAGTTGTATCAGCTAATGGTCAAATCGGGACGCCGCAATATTTCCATGCTGACCATAGCCCCGACGGGAACGACGAGTTTGATGACACAAACCACAAGTGGAATTGAACAGGTCTTTCTACCTGTATATCAACGTCGTAAAAAGGTTAATCCAAACGATAAGAACGCAAACGTTACTTTTACTGATAAAATGGGGGATGCGTTTGAAGAATACAACGTATTCCATCACAAATTTCTTGACTGGGCCGAAATTAACGGGTATGACAGGAATAAGGTCATGGCCATGAACAAGGAAGAGTTGGAGGATTTGGTTCAGAAGTCACCCTATTATAAGGCCACGGCCAACGATGTGGACTGGGTTGCAAAGGTCAAGATGCAGGGACAAATGCAAAAATGGGTGGACCACTCCATTAGCGTGACCGTAAACTTGCCTTCCGATATAACGGAAGAAATGGTGGCAAAGGTGTATAAAACCGCATGGGAGTGGGGTTGTAAAGGAGTAACCGTGTACCGCGACGGTAGCCGTACCGGCGTGTTGGTAGGGGCGGATTCTCCGGAAAAAGGAGGAAAAGCAAAGAGATCAATGCCAAAGGAAAGGCCGGAGGCCCTGGAAGCTGAGGTTATCAGGTTTAAAAATGCCAATGAACAATGGATCGCTTTTGTAGGTCTGTATGAAGGAAGACCGTACGAGATCTTTACGGGGAAACTGGACGAAGATACCAGGGTAATACCTAAGTCCGTGACAATGGGAGAGGTAGTAAAAGTTATTGAGGCTAAAGGTTCCCGTTATGATTTCCGTTTCATTGACAAATACGGCTATCCCAATACTGTAGGAGGTATATCTCATATGTTCGACCAGGCATACTGGAATTATGCCAAACTGATTTCAGGTGTTTTGCGTAACGGCCTGCCCGTTGAAGAGGTCGTTCACCTTGTTTCCTCGCTGGAACTGGACAGCCAGACGATAAACAATTGGCGCACCGGAGTGGAAAGGGCGCTAAAAAGATATATTCCCAACGGGACTAAGGACACTTCAGGTATTGAATGTGAAAAATGCGGGGGCAAGAACCTGATATATCAGGAAGGGTGCTTGTTGTGCATGAGTTGCGGCTACTCCAAGTGCGGTTAAAGCTTAGTTTATGGCCACGACTGTCGTATATCCTTGTTCCAAGATTAATATAGGATTACACGTGCTTGAAAAACGCACGGACGGTTATCACAATATAGAAACGCTTTTGTTTCCGCATTCCTTGTGTGATATACTTGAGATAACAGATGCACCGGACAGTCCGGAAGATGTCCGGCTTTTTATCTATGGGAATTCTATCCCCGGACCGGTAACATCAAATCTTTGCGTGAAAGCATACCGTTTGCTTGCTGAACGGCACCCTCTCTCACCGGTAGATATTCATTTATACAAACAGATACCATCCGGAACGGGATTAGGAGGCGGATCTTCTGACGGTGCTTTCACCCTGCAATTGCTCAACAGGCATTTTTCTCTGGGACTGACGCAGGAAGCATTGCACTCTTTTGCAGCGCAGTTGGGCAGTGATGTCCCGTTCTTTATTCAACAGCCTCCGCTTTTGCCTGCACTGGCCACAGGAAAGGGAGATGTCCTGGAACCTTTTCCCCTCAATTTAAGTCCATACCGTGTGGAATTACGTTTTCCACCCCTATCTGTTTCTACTGCGGAAGCTTATGCAAACGTCAGGCCCCGGTTACAAAGGATGGCTTTACGTGATTTGCTAGAACAGCCGGTCGATACATGGAAATTTGTTGTGGAGAACGATTTTGAAGAAACGGTATTTGAGAAATATCCCCTGATAAGGCAATACAAGCAGGAACTCTACCGGGAAGGGGCGGTTTACGCATCTATGACAGGGAGCGGATCTGCCGTATTCGGACTTTTCAGGATTTAGGATTTGTTCTTATCTTTACCACGGCTTTATTATGGGACTGTATTATAGAGAACAATTCAAAAACGGATCGGAGATCGTTGTTTGGGAGATCACAGAGTCTGAGGAACAGCTGAAAGAGATGTGTGTCATTCCCAATGATGAATTGGAAGAACTTTCCTACATCACCAATCCCCAGAGACGTTTGGAACGACTTGCGGTAAGAGCCATACTCGATATACTATTCCAGGAAAAAGTATACTTGGGATACCATGAGAACGGAAGGCCGTTTCTGCAAAACTCGATTGTAGAAATAAGCATTGCCCATACACGCCGTTTTGCCTGTGTACTGACCCATCCGGAAAACAGTGTTGGGATAGATATCGAATCCCTTGGACGCAATTTTGTACCAGTGGAAAAAAAGGCGCTGGGTGAATCCGAAAAGGATTTTCTTTCAGACAAACCCGAAGTGCGCCAATTGCAACTGGCTTTGATCTGGTCTGCCAAAGAGGCTTTGTTCAAATATGTCTCACAGACTGAAGTTGACTATGTAGAACAGATGGAGATCAGCAGGTTTACACCCAGGGAAGAAGGTGAGATCGAAGCCGTTTTTTATCATCGGGACGGAATAGAAGAAACTTTCATCCTGGGATACAGGCTGGTTGACGATCATGTTATGGTGTGGGTAGTTGAGTGAATGAAGCCGTGTATTTTTCCACAAACGATACAGGACGGTAACTGAGTTTTGCCTGACGCAATCCTTCATCCCCCGAATCGTCCTCCCGGTTTACGTATTCAATCCCGGGATGGTTTTTCATTGCATAACGCAAGAACATCTGATTGATGGCCTGATAGGCACCCCGGTATTGGGGAAAAGCTTTTTCTATATGCACAAGCCAGGTGTTCCTGTTAAAGAGTTCACCTACCGTACAGGCGATGATCTCCTTGTTTACGAGCATTATCATACCTTCCAGCCCCAGTTCCGTAAATCCGGAATATACCCTGCGCACCGCACAGGCTTCCTGTCCCAGTTCGGGATACTTGTTACAACCCATTATTTGGCACCATTTATCATTCATGGCAATACATGCGGGAATATCTCCGGGGCCAATGGTCCTGACTTCAAAGCCCTGATATTCGTTAAGAAAAGCATTCAGGTGATTTCGTTTTGTCTGGTATTTCTTTCCTTTCAGTTCTGCCAGGTCAGAGGCGTTGTAGATATAGTCAAATGCATTTCTTACCGGTTGTATCTCTATATGATGTGGATCGGTAGCGGCCAATTGCCGGGCTTCTTCCTGGGAAAGGCATCCTACAAGGAACGGTTCTTCCCCGGCGGCTTCAGTCAGGACCTTCTTTACCTCCATTGCCGGTAAGGGACCATCGAGTCCCATGGGATACAAAAAATGGAATGGGGCATGTTTATCTTTCCGGCTTCTGACCAGGAGCAGGTCGTTGTCCCGGTATGACATTATCTTGTAGTGGGTTTTATAAATTACGGACCACATGTATAATGTGGTAAAACTGTATTCTGCACCTGCTTTGCCCGTCTTTTGCAGGAAAGGGTCTATCAGACCTTTATCGTTCAGGGTAAGTGGTAAAAAAGGATCCATAAAAATCATTCCTTCAACCAGGAATTCAATTGCTCTTGCAGTTCGTTACGCATGGGTTCGGGTAGTGTGCTGATACGGGCACGGTGACTGCCGCCGGGCTGCACACAATACAATACATTAGGTTTGTGCGGATCGGACACAGCAGCGGCGGTCCAGGGATCCCATTCCCCGTATATAAAAACAAGACGGGCATCTGTCTGTTTGACAAAATCCCTTTGAAGACGGTACAGAGACCGCTTGAATCGCGGCTTATAGAAATCGGGCAGGAATAAATCTTTCATGTAGCCTTTCGTGTTTTTCAATTCCATGGCCGGAAATTTTTTAGTTACCCATTCTCCTGCGGGAGTTGCCAGGGAATCCTTTTTTTCTTTCTTTTTGCCAAAAAGGCTCTTCTTTTCCTTTGCAGGGACATAACGGGTGCGGGTTACTTTAAAACGAAACGGACTTGTGTCATAACCGTAATAACCCAATTCTTTTGCCGCCTGAACGAAAAAGGGCATTATGGGGGTATCCTTGACAAAATAATCGGGAGAGGAGACTTTCATCAGATGTGCGAACAAATGTCTGTCCTCGGACTTTAAATCGGGGATATCGTCGGGATTATTTCCCCGTTGCCAAAATGCAAAAGAATATTCCAGCACGCAATAATCAAATATTTCTTTAACAGGTCTTGCAAATTTCAGGGCGGTGGAATCGCAGTATTTTTCAAAAAGGGGCATAAGACTGTCCCTGCGGATGAGTATTTCTTTTTGGAACTCGAGTACTTTTTGTCTCGATTCGGGTGTTCCGACTTTTTTGGCAATGAAAGGTTCGTGTCTGCCGTCTTCCGCACCATGACACAGGGGGGCTACGTAACAGACGGTAATGTCTACGTCATTGGGATAAAGCGTGCGGTACATCAGTGCTGTCTGTCCTCCCTTGCTAATACCTGTTGCGATCCATTTTCCCGGATAAAACGGGGCAAACATTTCCCTTATTTTATGCAGATCGGTCATAGCTTCCTTTGCGTTGAGGTATTCCCACCTGCGCGGAGACGGGACGGATTCTCCAAAATAACGGTGCTCCACCACGATCAGATTGGTATTGAACATCCGGGACAATTCTTCCCTGTAACGGGGATTGGCTGCGTAGCGGGCAGCGTAACCTTCCGTGACAAGTACGGTAGGCCTGTCATATCCGACATGCATAACAAACACGGTCTGCTCGAAAAAACCGTAGAGGATATCATCATGATGAACCATCTGGCGTACACGTATCCTGTATTTTTCTCCAAATTCGGTACTTTCCAGCCTGAAAACCTCCGTCACTTCCGGGATTGATGACAGTTGCGTTTCAATTTGCGTACGCGATGTTTGTAAAATTTGCGAAAAAGAAGGTGATGTAGTAGCAATAACGGTCAGGATGGCAAGAGCCACGATAGATTTATGTAGTTTCATCAATATGAAGATTATTTATTAATCAAATGGTTGTTCAGTCCGGTGGGTTTAGATATCAATGAATAGTCCGGTATAAAAATAACGTCCATGGACATTACGGATACATCCAAAGGTGCAACGGCTCGTACTCCTATCAGGGAGAGGGCACGGGAAAGAAGTTCTTCATTCGGGTCTCCCAGCTGGCAGACATTCCCAAGCAGCACATCGTTTGCCGGGTAATCCGGCGTAAAACCATCCTTAAAATCGGTTACGCCTAAAGCATTTGCATATTTATAAACGATAGCCTGCGTTCCCCAGTTCGCAATTTGCGTATTTTCTTCAGGATGAAATACCATGGCGGCAGTATACTTACCTCTGGTGACGTTTCCGATCTTGATCACATCCATATAGGGTTCCAATCCGCAAATGGTAAGTTCCGAGGCACTTGCCGTGTTTTTTCCCGTGAGGACAAAAAGACGCGACAGATTTAGATTGACGGGTATTTCGGAAAGACTGGGAAAATATTCATAAAGCCTGTCGTTACGGTTGTTGTCTTTCCAGTATTTCTGATACAGGTCGTTCCAATATTTGGCTATCAGCACGGTGTTGCCGTTGAGGCATTCTACGGGGCACAACACACCGACCAGGGCACGGGCAGTACTTAGATAACCGCCTAAATTATAACGCAGGTCCAATACCACATCGGTCACCCCCTGAGATTTGAATTCCTGAAAAACGGGAAAGAACAGATCCTGTGAATTGCCGAAAAAGTCCGAATAACAGATGTAGCCTACTTTTTTATCTCCTTCTTCAATGATGTTATAGGCGATAATAGGATTCAGGTTCTGTTTGCGCGCAGTCAGAGATACCGACCCCGCTTTGTGAACGGTTCCGTCTTCCAAAGTGCCAATTGTAATCTTAAGCGAGGGTGCATAGTACAGGTCGGTGTAATTGTCTTTGGTGATAGGCTTTCCGTTGATCTCTGTCAGGATACTTCCCCTTTCCAGGCCGGCTTCGGTAGCGGGGGTATCGGGATATACATACTGGACAATAGCAAAATAGTTTCCCGTATTGGAAAACGTCCCGAAGGCCAGGGAATAACCAAATGTTGTTTCCACACCTTCACCTCCTTCCAGGAGGGTCTTCACATCGTTGGTAATGAACGACCACCGGTCTTCCTTTCGGTAGCATAATTTTTCATAAAATTCAAATTCATCAAACTCATATCTTATGTCGAACGTATCGGGGATATGTTTTTCCCATAAATAGACTTCCTCCATAACGTCGAGCATATAAGCATTGACCTTTTGGGTGATCTTCGGAGCCTCTTCCCTTGGCGGTTCAATATTCCGGTCACAGGAAGAGAAAAGAAACAAAAGCGCTGTCAGTAAAAAAAACCTCTTGACCATAAAATTGAATTATCCTGCTAAAGTACAAATTTTTATTCTTTACCTTTGCACAAAACATACCAAGACAGAGGATGATAAAGAATAATTTTGTAGAAGAGCTCAGATGGAGGGGAATGATCCATGACATGATGCCGGGTACGGAAGATTTGTTAAACAAAGAAATGACAACGGCCTATGTCGGGATAGATCCCACTGCAGATTCCCTGCATATAGGACACTTGGTGGGTGTAATGATGCTGAAGCATTTCCAACGGTCCGGTCACAGGCCCATTGCCCTGATAGGTGGTGCTACGGGAATGATAGGGGATCCTTCCATGAAATCGGCTGAACGTAACCTTCTTGACGAGAAGACCCTGCGTCGTAATCAGGAAGGCATCAAAAAACAATTGATGCGGTTCCTTGATTTTGACCGGGCAAAACCGAACGGAGCCCTGCTGCTGAACAATTACGACTGGACAAAAGACTATACGTTCCTGAATTTTGCCAGAGATATAGGGAAGCACATTACGGTCAATTATATGATGAATAAAGATTCAGTCCGCAAAAGACTTTTTGGGGAAGATGCGGAAGGGATGTCGTTCACCGAATTCACATACCAGCTGCTGCAAGGTTACGATTACCTGTATTTATACAAGCATTACCAATGCAAATTGCAGATGGGGGGATCGGACCAATGGGGCAATATAACGACAGGTTCTGAATTGATACGCAAGAAAGAAGGCGGGGAAAGCTATGCGCTCACGTGTCCGCTTATTACCAAGTCGGACGGAGGAAAATTCGGAAAGACCGAATCGGGCAATGTCTGGCTTGATCCGAAACGGACAACGCCTTACGCATTTTACCAGTTTTGGATGAACGTTAGTGATGAGGATGCGGAAAAATATATCAAAATATTTACCCTGTTATCAAAAGAGACTATAGAGAAGCATATCGGAGAACACAGGAAAGAACCGCACAAAAGGTTACTACAAAACATTTTAGCCGAGCATGTAACAATTATGGTACACGGAGAAAATGAATATAACAGAGCTGTTACCGCTTCGAGGGTTCTCTTTGGGGACGGCACCAAGGAACAATTGATGGATATGGACGAAAAAACATTCCTGTCGGTTTTTGAAGGCGTCCCGCAATTTGATGTAAAGCGCAGCCTGTTCCCGGTTCCCCTGATCGACCTGCTGGCAGTACATACATCGGTTATGCCTTCTAAAGGGGAATGCCGCAAACTGATACAAGGCGGCGGCCTGAGCCTGAACAAGGAAAAGGTCATTGCTTCCGACATGGACATTGACCAAAGTTTTCTGATCCGTAATAAATACCTGCTGGTACAGAAAGGAAAGAAGAATTATTTTATCATTAAAATCTATTGAACATGAAAGCACCGGGATCCGATACTACCTCTACAAGACAATTGAAAGTTGCCCGGCAGATCCAGAAGGACCTGTCGGAGATTTTCCAGACAAAGGGCATGAACGTATACGGCGGAGCTATGATTTCTGTAGTACACGTGCGTATTAGTCCCGATCTGTCTGTGGCACATGCCTGGATCAGTGTTTTTCCTTCCCAAAAGGCAGAGGAAGTGTTGAAACAGGTACAGGAACAATCCAAGTCTATCAGGGGACAACTGGGACGTCGGGTGGGCAAGCAACTGCGTATCGTCCCCGAACTTGTCTTTTTTCTTGACGATTCCCTGGATTATGCCCAACATATTGACGATTTATTGAAAGAATAAACATTGAAAGTCGCTTTCTTCATAGCGTGGAGGTATTTGCTGGCAAAAAAATCCAGGCAGGTCATCAATGTGATTTCAGCCATCAGCGCCATTGGGATCATCCTGGGGACCATGGCTCTGGTTGTGGTCATGTCTGTGTACAACGGATTCGACAACCTGGTAAAGGGTATGTACAATACGTTCGATCCCGATCTGATCATTAAAAGTGTGGAAGGAAAGACCATCCCGGGCTTACACGTATTCGAAGAGCTGAAGAAAGATTCCCGGATAACGGCTTTCTGCCCCGTAATAGAAGAAACCGTTTTTCTTCAGTACAGAAACCGGCACTCCGTAGCCACAATGAAAGGTGTGGACAGTGTTTTTATAGCCACATCCCCTTTAAAGGAACATATCACAAGCGGTTCGTTCAATGTGTATTTCGGACAGGTAGAAGAAGCCGTTGTAGGCAGAAGTCTGGCTAACGATCTGGGGATGAATGTGGCTTTTGTGGATCCTTTGTGGGTCTATTACCCGAGGAAAGACGTGGTATTCTCCCCTCTCAACCCGATGGCGTCCCTGAAACGGGAAAAATTGTTCCCGGGTGGGATATTTGCCGTTGAACAGCGTTACGATGCCAGCCATTTACTGGTACCTCTGCAAACGGCCCGCAGGCTCCTGGATTACTCCGAACAGGTTTCTTATATAGAAATCAGGGTTGATGGTAAAAAAGCCCTTAAATCGCTTAAAAAGGACCTGGAAAACGAGCTGGGAACCTCTTACCGTGTTCTGACACGTTATCAGCAGAATGAAACCCTCTACAGGATGATGACCACAGAGAAGGTTATCATCTTTGTCTTGCTTGGTTTTATTCTTGTCATCATATCAAGTAACATATTGAATTCACTGAGCATGCTCATCCTTGAAAAAAAAGAAGATATTGCCTTGCTTGCCAGCATGGGAGCACGTCCGGGACTTATACGGAAGATCTTTATCATGGAGGGCTGGCTGATCTCCATCTGGGGATGGGCCCTGGGAATGATCCTGGGATTGCTCCTATGCTGGATACAGGAGCGGTTTGGACTGATATCCCTTCCGGGTAGTTTTGTAGTGACAGATTACCCGGTGGACACACAATGGACTGATATGATACTGGTGTCCGTTGTAGTATTGGGGATAGGATTCCTTGCTGCTTATATACCGGTGCGTTCCGTTTTCAGCAAAGCAATTTCTCTGGCATATCCCGGAAGTTCATTGGGCGTTTCCAGATAAAAAGGCAGATGACGCAATACCGGATGATTGATCACCTTGCGTAGCGTTTCAATTCCCAGGTACCCGTTCCCTATGGTCTCGTGTCTGTCTTTGTGGCTTTTAAAAGGATTTTTGGTGTCGTTTAGGTGTATGGCTTTAAGCTTGTCTAAGCCAATGATCTTGTCAAAATGTTCCAGCACGCCGTCCAAATCATTTACAATGTCATATCCGGCATCGAAAATATGACACGTATCAAGACAAACCCCCAGACGATCCCGGATCTTTATACGGTCCATAATTGCCTTTAATTCCTCAAATGTACGGCCTATTTCGGTCCCCTTTCCCGCCATCGTTTCCAGAAGGACCCAAGTGGTCTGATCATTTGTTATGGCCGTATTCAGGGCATCTGCTATCAATTCAATACCCTTTTCCACCCCTTGCTGTACATGACTCCCCGGATGCAAATTATACATATTCCCTGGGGTATATTCCATCCTGTAGAGATCGTCCATCATTGTGTTGAGGGCAAAATCCCTGATACGTTCTTCCGCTGCACATAAGTTCATGGTATAGGGAGCGTGAGCCAGTATGGGACCGATATCGTTTTCTTGAGAATAAGCCAGAAAAGCGGCAATATCGTCCGGATCAATGGGTTTTGCTGCTCCTCCCCGGGGATTACGTGTAAAGAACTGAAAAACATTGGCTCCGATCTCTACGGCAGTCTTTGCCATGGAAAGATATCCATTGGCTATAGAGAGGTGACAACCTATACGGAACTCCGGGGATTTTTTTTCTTTATTCATTGTAGTCTGTTTGTTGATGGTTTAGATGGTACTTTTTGGATGGAATTTTGCTTGTTCCCCCTTTTTCAGGGAAACCTTTATGAAATCTTCCTTAATGTGCCGGAAATTAGCAGGGACCTTCAGCAGGAACGTGTTGTCCGTCGTGGCGTTGATGATGATCTCCAGGACCTGTCCGTCTTTCCATGTGCAGGACACCCTGGCTCCCCCCCGCGCACAAAGGCCGGAGAACGAACCACCGGATTCCCATTCGGGCGGAATAGCCGGTAGCACATGGATGAATCCCCTATGGCTTTGAAGCAGCATTTCCGCCACACCGGCACAACCGCCCAGATTGCCGTCGATCTGGAACGGCGGGTTGGAAGAAAAACCGTTGGGATATCTTCCTGAACTGAGCAGGGTAATGGATGCAATATCCCCGGACAGATAGGGTGATATACTTTCTTCAAGCGCCGGGGACATCATGTTGCCCAGCACTTTATATGCTCCTGCACCGTCCCCGAGCCTTGCCCTGAGGTTCATGTTCCAGGCCATTTGCCACCCCGAACCGCCGAACCCTCTTCTTTCCAGTGTGTTGATGCAAGCCGTTGCAAGGACAGTATCACCTGTGGTAATGTCATGCCACGGATATAGTCCGTAAAGATGCGGGACATTGCGCAGCTGCAGGTTTTCTTCCGGATGATCATATAGCCATCGCTGCAGGCTTCCCAAAGCATTAATCTTGTACGGCGGCAAACGGTCCAAGGCTTCTTTCAACCGGTTGATCAAAGGGAAATCATCTGTGTTGCGCAATATCCTATTGGCTGAGATTACATTGGAAAACAATTCTTTTATCATCTGGATATCTGCTGTTGAACCCATACACAGGAACAGGGGGCCGGAAAGTTTATTGGGGGCTTCTTCATCGGGAACGTAATAGGTGTTTCCGTAAGACATGGAAGGGGCGGGTACCCACCATCCGAAATGCGGATCTTCCATAAGAGTGGACAGATAAAAACGGGCGGCTTGGATCATGGCCGGATAAAACTGTCGTAGGATTTCCACATCCAATGTATAAGTGTAGTGATTCCACAGATGTGCACATAACCAGGCACCTCCCGCGTTATATGCTCCCCAGGCCGTATTGCGTCCGGGGGCTGTGAATCCCCATGGATTTGTCTTGGAATGCACTACCCATCCGGGGGCATCATAATATTCGCGGGCCGTTTTTTTGCCCTGTTCAGACAGCCAAGCTGTGAAATTAAGAAGTGGCAGATGCAATTCTGCCAGGTTTGTAGTCAGGGCCGGCCAGAAATTCATTTGCAGGTGCATATTCAGATCGTATGCTCCGTTCCACGGCGTTTGTACCGAAGGGGTCCATAAACCCTGTAAATTGGGTGGAAGTGAACCGGGACGGGTGGAAGCAATAAGCAGGTATCTGCCGTACTGGAAATAAAACTCAGAAGAATCCGGGAGTTGCAGACTTACCCGGTGAAAGAACGACTGGTACTTGTCAACATGGTTTTTCTTCAGTTCGTGGAAAGGTATCCGGCAAGCCTTCCGGGCCAGTGAATCGGTCCGGAGCATGAAAGTAGAATCCTGTCGCAGGGACATGGTGCTTACATCATAATCGGTTGCGGCGGAAACGATCACATAGGCCTCTGTCGCCCTGCTAAGGTTTATGGCATCATCGCTAAAAGAGAGTGTTCCCTCCTTCCCCGGAATGACCGTCATGCGTGTATAAAAACGCATTCCCGCAACCCCTTCCTGTCCGGAATCCAGCATTCCTTCCATTACAAGCGAACTGTCTGCCACAAAAACGCATCCCTTTTCCTGTCGCGACAAAGTCGCTCTGAATGTCAACGCACGAGGCTGAGAAGCAGTAAAGCGCAGAATCATCACATCATCCTCCATAGAGGTGAAACATTCTCTTGTATAAGTTATCCCGTCTATGTCATATGTGGTGAAGTGGGTGGCCGTGGCTATGTCGAGCATCCTGTCGTAATTAGATGCTTCCGGTGCAGGCGAGTTGTATGTAAACTGAAACAGGGCGGATCCCAAGACCTGGTAACTGCCAAAGGTAGTTTCGGCCCCGCTGCTTCCGTCGGAACCTGTGGTTGCTGCCGAGAAATGGCGGTACATTAGTTCCTGTGCCAGGGGAACACGTTCTTTATAGATTTGTTCACGGATGAGCGGAAGATAACGATGGGTTCCGGGACGAAGATCGTTGGCAGGGGATCCGGACCATAGCGAAATCTCGTTGAGCAGGATATGTTCCGTAAACACACCTCCGTCCGGCATGGCGCCTATCCTCCCGTTACCGAGAGGAAGTCTTTCTTCCCAGATAGTTGCGGGCCGGTCAAAGACCAGTGCAAGACCCTGAGGTTCTGAAAGAAGGTCTGCCTGGCAACCTGCCAGCAAAAGAGAAAACCATGGCAGGAGGCGTATGTATTTCATAAAACGAAGATACAAAAAAAAAGAACACGGAAAGAATAAGCCTCCCGTGTTCTTTTCGTTGTATTTAATTGATTATTACATCATTCCGCCCATCCCAGGACTTCCTGCGGGCATTGGCGGGGTTTCTTCTTTCTTTTCTGCCAGAACGCATTCCGTAGTAAGGAACATACCGGCTACCGAACCTGCATTTTCCAACGCAACGCGGGCCACTTTTGTAGGATCTATGACACCGGAGGCGAAAAGGTTCTCGTAGGCATTGGTCCAGGCATTGTATCCGAAGTCGTTTTTACCTTCGCGCACTTTTTGTACTACAATGCTGCCTTCCATTCCGGCATTTTCTACGATCATGCGCAGAGGCTCTTCAATGGCACGTGCCACGATGGCAATACCTGTTGCTTCATCATCGTTTTCCGTCTTCAGTTTCTTCAGCTCTTCGATGGCACGGATATAGGCTACACCACCACCGGGCACGAATCCTTCCTCAATAGCTGCCCGTGTGGCGTTAAGGGCGTCTTCCACAAGGTCTTTTTTGGATTTCATTTCCACTTCGGAAGCAGCACCGACGTAAAGGACTGCTACACCACCGGAAAGTTTTGCCAAACGCTCCTGGAGTTTTTCCTTGTCATAATCGCTAGTAGAGACATCCATTTGCTTGCGGATTTGTGCCACGCGCTGATTAATGGCTTCCTTTTCGCCGCCACCGTTTACTATGGTAGTATTTTCCTTATCGATAACTACTTTTTCTGCCGATCCCAGCATATCCATCGTAGCAGATTCAAGACGGATACCCTTGTCTTCGGTTATGACAGTGCCGCCGGTAAGGACGGCTATGTCTTCCAACATTTCCTTGCGGCGGTCACCAAAACCGGGAGCTTTTACAGCAGCGATCTTCAATGTTCCGCGCAGGCGGTTGACAACTAAAGTTGCCAGGGCTTCCCCGTCAACATCTTCGGCTATGATCAGCAGGGAGCGTCCGTTCTGTGCCACAGGCTCCAGCAGGGGCATCAGGTCTTTCATGGTCGAGATCTTTTTATCAGTGATCAGCACCAACGGATTTTCCAGAACGGCCTCCATCTTCTCTGAATTTGTTATAAAGTAGGCTGAAATGTATCCGCGGTCAAACTGCATCCCTTCCACAACCTTTACTTCCGTTTCGGTGCCTTTAGCTTCTTCAACGGTAACAACGCCTTCTTTTTTTACTTTACTCATGGCTTCGGCGATCAGCCTGCCGATGGTATGGTCGTTATTGGCCGAAACGGCGGCAACCTGTTCGATCTTGGACAGATCGTCGCCTACTTTCTGGCTTTGCTTTTTCAGACTGGCCACAACCGTTTCAACGGCTTTGTCAATACCACGTTTCAGGTTCATGGGATTGGCTCCTGCCGTTACGTTTTTCAGTCCGACATTGATAATGGATTGTGCCAATACGGTAGCAGTAGTAGTCCCGTCACCAGCCTGGTCGTTTGTCTTGGAAGCAACTTCCTTTACGATTTGTGCACCCATATTTACAAACGGATCTTCCAATTCGATCTCCTTGGCTACAGTCACGCCGTCCTTGGTGATTTGGGGAGCACCGTACTTCTTGTCAATGACCACATTGCGTCCTTTGGGACCTAATGTGACTTTTACAGCATTTGCTAAAACATCTACTCCTTCTTTCATCAAGGAGCGGGCTTCAATATTATATTTTATTTCTTTTGCCATAATGATTGTTTTTTTATTTGGTTAATTTCAGATAATGGCCAGCACATCAGATTGACGCATAATGAGGTATTCTTCCCCGTCAAAATTGATCTCAGTCCCGGCGTATTTGCCGTATAGAACCATGTCACCTTTTTTCAATTCCATAGGCTCATCTTTTTTTCCGCCTCCTACTGCTATGATTTTTCCACGTTGAGGCTTTTCTTTTGCGGTGTCGGGAATATAAAGTCCCGACGCGGTCTTGGTCTCCGCTTCCTGCGGCTGAACGACTACTCGATCTGCTAAAGGTTTGATTTTCATCTCTGATAAAGTTTTAAAATTGTTTAGTGTAAAATTAATGTATTTGAATCGTGTTAGCGCAAAATCAATGCCACGGCGGGGTATCTGTCAATTTGTCAGCGACGCCGTTTTGGCAGCCTTTTTCCATCCGATCAGGCCGTGAATGGAATTAAGCAGGTAAACACACCACATGAAAGCAATGATAAGATGGCTTGCTTGCTCCTCCCTGATATAGGCCATACTCCACATAATGATCGTCGCCACATTGACGGTGATCCATAAATACCATTGTTCGGAATATGTTTTAATCATTAGAAACATGGCTACAACAGAAAGGAAGGTAGTGGTGGAATCCAGGAAAGGGGCGGGATCTCCATAATGTTTAAGAATCAATCCGCCTAAGACTGTCAATACCGTGCATAAGATAAATAATACGATCCTTTGCCTGGTTGTCAGATTTTTTGCCTTCACACGGGTACGGCTTCCTTCCTGCGTCCGTTTGCGCCACGTGAAAAACCCGATGAACTGCATGGGAACATAATACAATCCATTCAGGGCGACTTCTCCCCAATAGCCCACTCCCCATGAAAGGTATGTATAAAGACTGACCTGAATAAGTCCGAAGATGTAATTTGAAATATGTCCTTTAGCTACCAGCACCACACATAAAACTCCGGAAATGGTAGCAATGGCCGACAATACATCCCATTCTCCCGTAATAAAGAATACGACAAAATTGAGTGTAATAATAGTGATTAGCAGGAACCACTCGTAAGGGGAGAAAAAGCGAAGAAATTTCATGGACGATCAGTCGTGGGAAGTGAAAATAAAAATTCAACACGGTGTTTCTTTTCACATGTATAGGCGTACCGCACGCCGGCCGTGATCATGATACCGATCTTGAAAAGATGGAAATCCATCAGCAAATCTGTCCCGACCGACCAATATTTGTTTTTGATCCCGTCCTGTTGCTTTGTCCGGACAAAATCGGCAAATGGGATCATTTGCAGGCGTTTGATGTAAATAATGTTAAGTATGGATGGGTCTCCAACCCAGATCGGAACGGCATAATCCAAAGAAGCGGTAAAGGTTTCCGGGGCAAATATTTTGTCTTCCATACCGCGCGGAGACCGGATAAACGTTCCAAGGTATAAATACCGGTCTTTCATTTCCTGTCTCTGCCATCCCACATTCCATTTAAGGGCCTGGTTGCGGAAGACTCCGGGCAGGTAACCGTAGGCCTGTGTATACAACATGTTGGTAAAAAGCGTTCCGGTCCCCAGAAAAAAGAAGATTGAATATTCAGTCCGAAACCCAACCGGGGAAATATGTCCCTGGGAGAGCGGTTCACCATCTGATAATACTGGATTCCGGCCTGTAACGTCTGGGAATACACAAGATCTCCCTTCCCGGGAAGCCGGTATGTGTCATTTGAAAAGCGGTACCTGAGAGAGGGCACCAGCCCGCGCCGCCATCCATGGCGGTTAAACATAAAGGGTATGTACGTCAGCAATGACGCTTCCACATGGGGTAAATCCACGGTGTCGGCAATCCATTTGTATTTCCCATTATCGTTGTCCGGGGTGACAAAAGTGTTTGTCCGGGATCTGTCATTGATATCCAATTGCAGTGAAAAGACCGGCAGCCATCCTGAAAAATCCATTTTCAGATGTCCGGCATGGAATCCCTTGTGGTAGGAATATCCCAATGTAGAAGTAAGTGTCCCCAATGTATTCTGGGACATGATCACAGCTCCGAGAGCTACGGTTTGATAATATTGCTGAAAGGTAAAATTCGCGATGTTGTCGAAATTGAAATAAAACGGCAACCAGGAATGGAACCGGAAAGCATTCAGGAATTTATTGTACTTCTTGACCGGATAAGACAAATTCGAAGGAACGTTCAGGGTGTCAATATTGAATTCGGAAGTAGAAGCCAGAATAAAGGGGTCTTTCCGGGGTGAAAGCAAGTCTACGGGCTTGTTTGCCAGGCTATCCAGATGCAGTTTGGCAAGCTGATAGCCCTGTGCCGTATAATTTACATAATACAGGAAACAGTCGTCCTTTTCTGATGGAACCGGGTCAAAAGCTCCGAAACGGACATCCGTCAGTTGCAGGATTTGCCCGCTTTCCGGATCCAGACTGAAGATATTGTCCGTATTACAGAGCCTGTCACTTGTAAAATACAACAGGCCATTTTCTTTTTGTTCGTGCAGACCCGTCAGGGAATGGAAAGCGGGGGGAAGAACGGTTTCCCAGTTTCCGGAACTTCTGTCCAGGCGGTAGATCCCGCAGCCTTTTTCGCCGGTCATCAACAGGAACAGGTAATTATCGCAGGACCATGCGATATCGGTCATCTGTTCTCCTGCCGGGGCGGTGTATTTTTCCAGCATCTTACCTGTTTCGGGATCAAGCAGATGGAGTTCCGAGCCTCCCTGTGGCGGGTAATGCACCACGGCAAGAAGACGGCCGCTGTGATTCGGGCTCGGATTAAAGTAGCGGGTGGCGGGAAGAAGCATTTTCTTTTTTCCGGTAATCGTATTGTAATTCATGATCACCGAAAAATTTTCATGTGCCCAGCGGTAACCGCTCACCGTTTCGCTCCAATAAAGATCGGGTCCGGCAGAATGCAGCGATGAATTGATCTGTCCCAGCAGACAGACTGTTTGTTCCTTTACCTGATCTTCATCCGGAAAACGGACCAGCCTTTTTGTTTGTGCCAAAGATGACTTGACCGCATACAGGACATGACTGCCGTCCCCATGCAGGACAAAGGCCGGAGAACCGTATTTCACATAATCTTTTACCGGTTTGTTTATCTGAACACCTTCATGGAAAGGTGCTTTCCGGGCATCCTGTTCGTTCCATAAGTTTTTGTAGAATTCAACGGCGGGTTCCCATAGTTTTGCGGCACGATATCCGTAATTCCTGCGGAAGGTCTTTCCGTGCATAAGAGGCCAGTAAGGATATTTGGTGATATCGGTAAATATGCGGTTGAGTGCTTCTTCTCCGGAAAAAAGTCGCGCGACCGAAAGTTTCATATAACCCAAGGCATAGTGATCGGGAATATAATCCCGGAATGAACCATGGCGCCATTTGTTGTATGAAAACGATTTATCCTGAGCAAAATAGGCCTTGTAAGGCATCAGAAAAGAAGCCTCCCGGCCCCTTCCCGCATTTGAGAAAAATGTCTCGGTTATGACGGCATCTCCTTCCAGAATCCATTTGGGGAAATAGAGACCTACAGCTATTCCTTCTGATTGTTGTCCAATAAACCACCCCAGGACGCGGAAAAAATTCTCCCCGACACGCTGCATCTGTGCCACATGTCTTGTTTCATGCAGGACAAGTTGTTTTTCCCAGTTTTGGGTGGCGTGCTCAGAGGGAGGAGTGGTTTTCAGTTCCATCCTTTTCGGTGCCCAGACCACGGTACCGTTGCTGTTAACATCGTAAGGCCTTATCAGAACAGGAATTGAGGGATTTTTTGAACGCAGGGAGGACAGGACCGGCGGTGCTGCCTGCTCCAAAAGCCAGGCATAGCGAAAAGCCAGGGAATCGACACCCCGGGGATAAATAATCTGGAAATGATCTAGCTGTATACTGTTCCATTTAAGACGGGCAGGATCTTCACCGGTCTTGTAATACTGTCCGAGCACTATGATAGGTATTCCTGTCAGGAACCGAAAGAGAAAAAGAAAAACAACCAGTCTTTTCATGATGTAAAGATAGCCGATTGTATAAAAGTTGAGCTACCAGGACTCGAACCTAGACCGACAGAGCCAGAATCTGTAGTGCTACCATTACACCATAGCTCAGTATGTGTGTTTGTTGAGCTACCAGGACTCGAACCTAGACAGACAGAACCAAAATCTGTAGTGCTACCATTACACCATAGCTCAATCGGATGGAGGGTGCAAAGATATAATATTAGCGTTTCCCGGCAAAAAAATCTTTTAATAACTTTCCTGCCTGCTCAGCCATCAAGCCCGCTGATACATCTGTTTTTGGGTGGAGTATCCTGCTGGAAAACAAAGAAAAACCATTTTTAGGGTCTGAAGCCGCGTAAACCAGGCGGCCCAGTTGAGCCCATGCGCTCGCTCCGGCACACATCAGGCAGGGTTCCAACGTTACATACATGGTGCACTGGTCAAGGTGTTTTCCTCCCAACGTATTGCAAGCGGCGGTAATGGCTTGCATTTCCGCATGAGCAGTCGGATCGTTCAAGGTTTCCGTAAGGTTGTGCCCCCTGGCTATGATTTTTCCCCTGCACACGATAACGGCACCTACAGGGATCTCGTCTTTTCCGGAGGCTATGCGCGCTTCTTCAAGCGCTTTTTGCATAAAGAATTTATCTTGTAAGAGACTTTCCAAAACGTTTTTCGATTATCGACGGATTGGAAATATCTTTGGTCACCATTGCCAGTTCTTCCTTGGAAACATCCAGAACGTCACATACAATAAATCCGTCCAGGGAATTGTTGAATTCCCTGTCAATGTTGAACAGGACCACCTTTGCATTCAGTTTGAGATACCGTTTGACAAGTGAAGGAAGGCGGTACTGTCTGTTGCTCATACGCATCAGCAACCGGTCAAGTTGTTCAGGAGTCTGAACATCACGCAACAGAACATCGGGATCTACCAGACCGAAATCCGGTTTAAACGGCGTCCTGGAATAAATACAGTCTTGATAAGCCATGGTGCTGTGATGTTCCATGATGTATTTATATATCAAGGACTGGTACAATTTGGGATACCAATCTGAAATGCTCACCGGGCCAATGAAATAACGGTAATCCTCATTACGGAGCATGATGTGGAACAACCCCTTGAACAAGAGCATCATGGGAATGGTCTCGTAACGGTATTCATTGCTTATGAAAGCCCGTCCTAATTCCATACTCTGTTTTAGGACAGGTTCAAACTTCTGACCAAATTTAAAAAGCGTACTGTTGTAAAACCCCGTTACCCCAAATCGTTTCATCAGATCGGCCCCCATACCGATGCGGTATGATCCTACAATGACTTTTTTGTCTATATCCCACAGGATCAGGTGGTGGTAATTTCTGTCGAATGCATCCAAATCAATTGGTTGGTAGGTTCCTTCTCCGACCGTACGGAACGCTTCTTCCCTTTTGCGTCCGACCTCGTACATAATGTTGGGAATAAATGTATAAGGCGCAAAATAGGCGGCAAAGTTGTTGATCTTAAAAAGGCAGTTCCGGGAAGGCAACTGTTCGATCTCCCTAACGGCAAGTTCGTGTTGTTTAGGCGGCGCTATAGGTGCGGCATGTTCCAATCCCTTGTATTTGTCTTCCTTCTCAATATTGGCTGCCAGGGCATACGTCCGGGCCCGCAGGAAATCTCCCAGCTCTTTGTAGTCTGTATACCTTTGTTGTTCCACCACACTCACGGGGGCTCCTATCCTAACAGATATCCGCCGTCCTTTTTTATTCAGCACTTCCGACGGAAGACTGGCCGTCTGCAACAGGGGATGGAGCTTTGCCCTGCGCATGAAACGGGCCGAATTATGTCCTTCAAAAAAAACGGGTAATACAGGAACGCCCGCATTCATTATAAACTTTACGATCGGAGTATGCCAGGGAAGGTCTTCAACCTGGCCGGACGGTCCTACGTGAGATACTTCACCGGCAGGAAAAAGGGCCAGGGGATTTCCTTTTTCCAGGGTTTCTTTGGCAAGGCGTATCCCTTTGATGCTGGAACGGGAAGAAACGTTTTTGTCAAACGCATTTACCGGCAAAAAGAAATTCTCTACCGTCTTGATACGTGACAATAAATAATTGACGATAACTTTCAGATCAGGTCTTTCTTCTGATAAAATATGCATAAGAATGATCCCGTCCACTCCTCCGTACGGATGGTTTGAAACGGTTATAAAGGGACCTTCCTTAGGAATGTTTGCCAGATCTATTGAAGGGATCTCGTAGGTTATGCGCATTTCGGTCAGAAAAGCCTCCAGACATTCACGACCTTGAAAGTCTGCCACCTTGTCATAAAGCTTGTTGATTTTGTCAAGCTTCATCAATTTCATCAGGGCCGGTGCCAGAAAAAAACCCAAAATTGACTCTTCTCCGAAGATCTGCCTTAGATCTTTAGTGTCTATCAGTTTTCTCATAAATGATTTGACAAATATATGTATTTTTACGATGTAATGAGTAACGTGGCAGATCAATTAACGCTATTGCCCCACCAGAGCGGGGTGTACAAGTTCCTGAACAAGGACGGAAAAGTGATCTATGTGGGAAAGGCAAAAGACCTTAAAAAACGGGTGTCCCAATATTTTACCCCAGGTAGAAATCTGTCTGTTAAGACACGGCGTATGGTAAGTCAGGTAGATTCCCTCCAATATACGGTAGTGGAAACGGAAAGCGACGCCTTACTACTTGAGAACAACCTGATCAAAACCATACAGCCCAGATATAACATCTTACTTAAGGATGACAAGACATTTCCCTGGATCTGCGTGAAAAACGAACCGTTCCCACGCGTTATGCAGACACGGAGGATGGTAAGGGACGGATCGCTCTATTTCGGGCCCTATACAAGTTCTTATTATTGTAAACAATTACTGCAACTGTTTCACACCTTGTACCCGTTGCGTACTTGTACGCTGCAGCTGGCCCCTCAGATGATAGCACAAGGAAAATACAGAAAGTGCCTGCAGGCTCACATCGGCCGTTGCAAGGCTCCCTGTGTGGGGGAAGAGTCTGAGCAGAACTACGAAGGGTATATTCAGGCGGTGGTCAGCATTTTGAAAGGGGATGCGGCATCGGTGCGCAAATTACTTGAAGAACAAATGAAAGCAGCAGTCGACATACTCGATTTTGAACAAGCGCAAAAATTCAAGGAACAGTGGGATGCATTGACCCGGTATCAGGCCAGGTCGGTGATTGTAAGCCCGCGCCTGTCCGACATCGATGTGTTCAGCCTGGTGGTAGAGGATAAGGTGTCGATGGCTTTCGGAAATTTCCTGCGTGTTTCCGGCGGAGCCGTCATACAGTCTCTTAATGTAAAGTATAAATTGAACATAGAAGAAGAACCGGCAGCCGTGCTAAGTCTGTTTATGGCCGATATGAAAGAACAGTTGGGATCACTTTCCCGTGAGATAGTGGTGCCGTTTCTCCCGGAAGCCGTACCGGGCGACAACCGCGTATATATACCTAAGAAAGGAGATAAAAAAACCCTTGTGTCACTAAGTATGCGCAATGCCGTTAATTACAGGAACGAACAGTTGCGGCTGCTGGAATCCCTGGACAAAAGAACCGTCAGAGGGCAAAAAATACATAAGATATTAGTCCGGTTGAAAGAAGACCTGCGGATGGAGCAACTGCCCGTACATATAGAATGTTTTGACAACTCCAACCTCCATGGGAGCCACCCTGTTGCTGCCTGTGTCGTTTTCCGTAACGGTGTGCCAAGCAAAAAGGACTACCGTCATTTTGCCATAAAAAGTATTGAAGGACCTGATGATTTTGCTTCTATGACCGAAGTTGTCACCCGCCGTTACAGCCGTCTTCTGAAAGAAGAAAGCCCTCTGCCCCAGCTGGTTGTAATTGACGGGGGAAAAGGACAGCTCTCGGCTGCTTTTGTTGCTCTTGACAGCCTGGGGCTTGCGGAGAAGATTACGGTTATAGGCCTGGCCAAAAGACTGGAGGAAATCTATCTGGTGACCGACAAGACTCCGTTATTCCTGGATAAGAACTCTTCCTCATTAAGGATATTGATGCAATTGCGTAACGAAGCCCACCGTTTTGGAATTGCTTTTCATCGGACAAAGCGAAGTGCCGGTTTTGCCAGATCCGTTTTATCGGATATTCCCGGTGTAGGTCCCAGAACCATGGAAAAACTACTCGGTCATTTTGGAAGTCTGAAACGGATTACCCTGGCAACGGAAACGGAATTAGCCCGGATCATACCGGCAAAACTTGCCGCAAAGATCAGGGAGTTCATAATAAATCAAGGGACCGGGTCATAACCGCTACTTCCCCAGGGATTGCAGCGCAAGAAACGCCGTATGGCCAGATACAGACCTTTGAACGGTCCGTGCCTGCGCAGTGATTCGAGGGCGTATTGGGAACAGGTGGGCGTGAAGCGGCAGGAAGGCGGGGTAAAAGGCGATATACAGAGCTGATAACATTTAACCAGCAGGATCAGGGGAAAGGTCAATCCCTTTTTCAAGGATCTCAGAAAAATGTTCCAGCAGTTCTTGCATCTTGATTTCCAGGAGATCGAAGGATTTGACTTCATAAGGCAAATATAGACATAAAAAAATGAGCCTTATTCTACCGGCCGCAAGGACAGGTTTTAATAACCGGGCATAGTGCAGCCGGAAAGATTCCCTTATACGCCGTTTGACCAGATTTCTCTTTACGGCTAATTTTAGGTGTTTTTTGGGTACGGCAACGGCCATGCCACACGGTGCGGAATGCGTTTCCTTCATACTGAAGGCACGGTAAAAAACACGATAAGGTCCGATAACAAAAGATTTTGCTCCGGAAAAAAGGGATTCGATCTCTTTTTTGGAAGAAAGCCGCATTTTTTTAGGGAATGTGAAGTTAACGTCCGTTTTCATAACGGGAGTTTTCGATATTCCAGGACAGCGCCCGTATCAAGGGAGTCCCCGTTCATCGTCTTAAATTCCACAACAGCACGCATCAGGGAATCTTTCATGGTTTCCACCCTCCACTCCTGGAACAAGTTCTGATACGATTCAAAATAAGTGCTCAGGATATTGCAATAAAACTCGTACTGTCCGTCATAGGAGGCCCCTTCCCTTGTCAGGGTTACGGAAGAACTTGTTTTGAAATAAAGTTGTTCTGGGACTGCAGGATCATTTCCGTCAACAGAAACGAGTTCCCATTTACCATAGGCCAACTCCCTGTAATGATTGAAGTTCTTCTGGCAGGAAACGGTCATCATAGCCGGAAGTAACAGAAAACACAGACTCAATGTCCGTTTCATAATCATTTATTCTTTTCCAGATAGAGCATCAGTGCCTGTGCAATAGATGGTGCTTCCGGCGTGGGAGCTTCAAAACAAGTTTGAAGATTTGCCTCTTTCAAAGCGGCGGCCGTTGCATTGCCAAAGGTCCCGAACAAAACGTCATTTTGTTTGAATTTAGGGAAATTTTCCAGTAGTGAACGTACGTCTCCCGGGGAATAGAAAACCAACATTTGGTATTTGTTCAAGTCAACTTTAGACAGGTCTTCTGCGACGGTGTGCGTCAGGATAGCCCTGGTAAGATTCAATCCGGCCTTTTCAAAGGAAAGAGGTAATTCGGGATTATAACAATCTGCCAGGGTAAGCAAAAATTTCTCGTTCTTATGTTTTGGTACTATCGTTTCGATTAACGACGGGACATTCCCTTTCCCGAAAAAGATTCTTCTTTTTCTGTAAACGATATATTTCTGCAGGTAGAAGGCAACCGCTTCCGTCATGCAAAAATATTTCATAGTTTCGGGTACGGTGATGCGTGTTTCTTCGCAAAGAAAGAAAAAAGAATCGATTGCAGAACGTGAAGTGAAGATGATCGCAGTATGATCCAGGATGTTGATCCGTTGTGTTCTGAAATCTTTTACAGATAAACCTACGACACGAATAAACGGAATGAAATCAATATTCAAACCAAATTTTTCTTTGACCTCAACATAGGGGGAACATCCGTTTGGGGCGGGTTGTGAAATAAGTATGTTTCTGATTTTCATCGTTATATCCCCATAACATAATGAATTAATACACCACAGGGTATTACTTCAAAGGTACAAAGATACAAAATCCAGAAAAAAAGAGAATAACCGGCGGAAAGAAAAATCCTTATACAGCGTAAGACATAGAGAAGGTAACCGGACACAGTCAGAACTGCTGCAACTACAAGTATGGCAGCTCCGGACGGATCACCCAGGATGTGAAAAAGGACCAGAAATGGGATAAAGGCAAAACCTGTCAGAATACAGTAATCCCGTCCGGTACGACCCAGAAAATTCATAAATGCAGGCGAGTCGATCGTCCAACCGATGATCTTCAACAGAATGATCTTAAATAAGATCCAGGCACACAAGACACCCAGGACAGACAGAAAAACCAGCGGTTTTGACATTCCGGTCAGGTTGAAGGGCAGGGGGGAAAGCAAACGGTCGTGGGAGGCAAAGAAGAAGGAGATCACGGTCATGGTAAAGAAACATAAAACAAGGCGTGAAAACCTGATATTTTCCTGATCTTCATTTTCTATGGAGATGTTATAACGGAAACATCCCGTCAGCAGCATGGTCAGAGGAGCGCGGGTGAAGATGAGAATAAAACAAAATGAAACGACAAGCCCCAGGACTATATAATCCATAATTAAAAGTAAAACCGGCAGTAAAGGTAAAAAAAATAGCCTACATTTGTGGCATGGAAACAAGGACATTCAAAAGGACGGACCTCCTGATAGGATGGGTGGTCTTTGCCATTTCCGCTGCCGTTTACCTGGCGACTATTGAACCGACTGCCAGTTTCTGGGATTGCGGCGAATTTATAGCATCATCCTATAAATTGGAAATAGGGCACCCTCCGGGGAATCCTACATACCAGTTATTTGGCAGGTTGTTTTCCATTTTCGGGAGCAACTTGAAAGCCGCCATGTTGATCAATGCCATGAGTGCACTCGCTTCTGCCTTTTGCGTTCTTTTTTTATTCTGGACCATATCCCATCTGGGAAGAAGGCTTATGGAAGCACAAAATATTCCCCTGCAATGGGGTAATGCCATAGCGATCTGGGGGGCAGCAGCAGTAGGATCATTGGTATATTCATTTTCCGACACAGCCTGGTTTTCAGCTGTAGAGGCGGAAGTTTACGGTATGTCCTCTCTGTTTACCGCAGCCGTTTTTTGGGCTATGCTCAAATGGGAGGAAAACGCGGACAAACCTCACGCCAATCGCTGGATAGTCCTGATTGCGTATCTTATGGGGCTTTCCATCGGGGTACATCTGCTCAACCTGTTGACGATCCCGGCGCTGGTGTTTATTTATTATTACAAAAAGTATCCGTTTTCATGGAAAGGTGCGCTGGGCACCCTGCTCTTATCGGTGGTGATCATAGTGTTCATCCTGTATGGGGTGATTCCGGGCGTGCCCGTCATATCAGGCTGGTTTGACCTGTTGTTCGTCAATGTTTTCAAATTGCCCTACAACAGTGGCATGTTGTTTTTTGTAGTAAGCCTGATCGTACTTCTTTTCTGGGGAGTGTTTGCCACTTACCGGAAAAGAAAAGTGCTATGGAACACGATATTTCTATGCCTGACCGTCATCATCATAGGGTATTCTTCATTTGCCATGGTAATAATCCGTTCCAGTGCCAAAACGCCTACGAATGAAAATCAGCCGGACACTCCTTTTGCCCTGGGAAAATACCTGTCACGGGAACAGTATGGAAAGTCCCCCCTGTTTTATGACGGGATATACAGTTCCGGTTATGAGACCTGGAAAGACACCAGGCAAGTAGTGAAAAAGGATGGCAGGTACGCCCGGATTAAAGGACCGGAAGCACCTATATTCAAAGATTCGGACAAAATGTTCTTTCCCCGTATGTGGAGCAAGCGTGAAGGTCATTCTTCTTTTTATGATTCTTACAACTCCGGTAAGGGAAAACTAAATTCGGAAGGCAAACGCATGCCGACGTTCCGGGATAATATGCTGTTCTTCTTCGATTATCAGATCAATTATATGTACTGGCGGTACTTCATGTGGAACTTTGCAGGACGTCAGAATGATATCCAGGGGACCATCCCCGGGGATCCTGTACGCGGAAATTGGGAAAGTGGAATCGGATTCCTGGACAGGGCCCGGTTGGGAGACCAGTCAGGGGCACCGGACATGCTCAAAAACAATCACGGTAAGAATCACTACTATCTGTTACCCCTCTTGTTGGGGCTGGCAGGTTTGTTCTACCAGACGTCTAAAGACCGGCGCAATGCCTGGATCACTTTCCTGTTGTTCTTCCTGACAGGACTGGCCATTGTAATTTACCTGAACCAACCGCCGTACCAGCCCAGGGAACGGGATTATGCCTATGCAGGTTCTTTTTACGCTTATTCCATTTGGGTGGGACTGGGTGTATTGGCCCTGTATCATTTCCTGCAAAAGAAACTGCCCCGGATAGCAGCAGGATTCCTGGCAGCCGTACTTTGCCTGTTTGTCCCGTTTCAGATGTTGGCACAAAACTGGGATGATCATGACAGGAGCGGCCGTTACACGGCGACTGATTTTGCCTATAACTTCCTGAACACCTGTCGTGAGGATTGCAATGCCATCATTGTCACCCATGGAGACAATGATACGTTCCCCCTGTGGTATGCCCAGGAAGTGGAAGGTATCCGGACCGACGTCAGGGTGATGAACACCTCGTTGCTGGGTACGGACTGGTATATTGATCAGATGCAATGGCGTACCTACGAGTCGGCTCCGGTTAAGTTATCCATTCCCAGGGAGTCTTATTTTTACGGCACAAATGAATTTGTTCCGATCTACGAACGGGTTACGGACAGGGTTTCCGCCCTACAGGCGGTAAGTGTCATGGGAAATCCCAGGGCAAAACTGCAGCTGACCGATGGTACGATGTACAATTATTTGCCTGCCCGGAAATTGCGCATTCCCGTAAACAGGGAAAACGTCCTGACCAGCGGTATCGTTCCCGAAAAAGACGCACACCTGATTCCGGAATACATGAACCTGGATATTCCCTCTGAGAAGAACATGCTTGTAAAAGTAGAGATGATGTTCCTGGATTTACTGGCTAACTATCAATGGGACAGGCCCATATACATCGTTTCAAGAGGCGGCGATCTGAACATCGGGATCCGGGAATACCTGCGCTTTGACGGAATGGTTTATAAACTTATGCCATTTAGGGTGGATTCCCTCCAAGGGGAGGTGCCTTATATGGATACCGACAAACTGTACCATTTGCTGATGAATGTTTACCGTTGGGGTGACATGGACAAGCCGGGTGTTTTGCTGGATTATCACGTTACTTATCTGTACCTTATACAGCAAGCTGTCCGACATATGCATTCCCAGGTCGCCAAGGCACTGATACTGGAGGGAAAGACAGATAAGGCGGAAGCGGTACTGGACCGGGGAATAGAGATCATGAAAAGGTATCCGCTCAATTTTGTGGTACAACCTTCATTAAACGAAGTGGGTGTGATGGAAGCCGTCGAGTTGTATTATTTTCTGGAAAAACCTGAAAAAGCACGGGCCCTTGCCGTTCCGTTCCTGGAAGAATCATACAAGGCTATTGAATATTTCCTAAGTCCCTTTAAAGGTGGTTTCTTGTCTGCGGCAGATGCCGAGTCGGCTATCAGCACTTATGTGCACATGAACGACATCCTCAAGGTCAATCAAGACGAGGAACTTGCCCAAAAATATAAGACGCAGATAGAGGAACTTTTCAAGAAATATCAGTAAGCATATTGCATCCCCGGCGTTCTGTGTCGGGGATCCTGCCTAAGACTTGAAACCGGCCGTCGGATAAGCGGTAACCCAAGTCCTGGGTCTCTATGAAAGAGCAGGAGTGACTGTTGGCCAAGTCAATGATATTGATACCGCCCCGTGATCCGTCGGGTTCTTGGAGGAAAGGATCCTGCAGGTTTCGGATTATCACACGCATAGAAGAGGGGCAACTGAAAAGGAGATCTTCCCTGCAGGCATAGGCTTGTGAGAACATTTCGGCCATTCCGTATTCACTGTGAACGGGACTTGCCGGAAATCCATTCCTGATCCGTTCATGGAGCGTTTCCCGGGTCAATTCGATGTTCCTGCCTTTCATTCCGCCCGTTTCGACCACTATCAATCCGGGGTGGGAAACGGTATATTTTGCCGCAAAATCGAGCAGAGCAAAACTAACCCCCATCAACCAGACAGGTTTTTTGTCGCGTGCCAATGCCAAGAGGGTATGATAGAGCCTATCCTGGTCATGAAGATAAAAACCGTTAGCCTGCGCTCCGCTTTCTTCCATGAGCACCTTCATCATATAAACCAGGGAAGATCCGGTCCTTTCCAGGTAGGAAGGCAGCAATGCCAGGATTGTGTAATCGGAAGGATTGCCGTAAAAGGAACGGAATATTTCCAGGACGTTTTTTCCATACCGGGCCAGACTGTCAACCGGGTGGCGGGAGGGGACCATACCCGTTGTGGCGGAACTCGTAAATATGTGTTCAGGTGGTGAGGGACGATTGTAAACCGTATGTGATTTGAAGAACCGGATAGGCAGGAACGGGATCTCTTCCGGGCTCTTCACCTTTTCAGGGTCAACTTCCAACAGCTGCATATACCTTGCATAGACTGCCGTATGTTTTGCCTGGTAACGGAAAACCTTTAATATATCACAATCCTTCATTGATCTTTAGTAGTGCTTCCACGTATTCACGTGTGCTCCACAGGCGGGGGACCTTATTCTGTCCTCCCAGTTTGTCGTTCAAGGCAAGCCACCGGTAAAAACAGCCTTTTTTGACAACTGTTATCGTGGGCGGGTCCATAGTGCCGGTATCACGGCGCTTGGCTTCATAATCTGAATTCAGATCCATCAGGGATTCGTCGAGGATCTGGGTAAATTGATCCATAGCGGGAGGCATTTGTTCAAATTCTATGAGCCATTGGTGTGATCCCTTGCGTTTGCCGTCCATAAAAACAGGGGCCACGGTATATTCGTGCACACTGGCCCCTGTAAGGCTGCAAGCACGCGAGAGGGCCCTTTCTGCATTCTCAATCATCAGTTCCTCCCCGAATGTGTTGATGAACAATTTCGTGCGTCCCGTGATCCTTATCTTGTGCGGGTAAAGTTCTGTGAACCTGACCGTATCTCCGATCAAATAACGCCAGAGTCCCGAATTGGTAGATATTACCAGGGCATACGGTTTGTCTACCTCTACCTCGGTCATTGTCAGGAAATCCGTATAGGATCCGTTTTCCGCCGCCTGCAGTTTTTCCAGGGGAATAAATTCATAAAACACACTTACGTTGGGGAGCAATTGAAGTCCCGGATCGTTCAGATTGGTTTGAAATGCAAAAAATCCTTCCGATGCATTATATGTTTCAAGATAGCGCATTTTTTCAGATGGGAACAATGATTGGTAATGGACACGGTAAGGTTCAAAGTTGATACCTCCGTGCATAAAAAGTTCCATATGCGGCCAGAGGTCGGATAAATTTTCCACTCCGGTCTGTTCCAACACCTTGCGCATCAGAATCAGATTCCACGAAGGCACTCCCGAAAAAGCGACCAGGTTTTGTTTAGCTATCAACTTACTTACCTGTTCTACCTTGTACTCAAAATCGGGAATCAGGCTCATCTTCCTGGGTGGGGTTGTGAACAACCTGGCAAGCAGGGGGGTGTTGATTAGCAGAAAGGCTGACAAATCCCCATAGTAGCAATTTGTTTCCACACTTTTGTCAATATGGCGGTTCCCCCCCAAAGTCAATGTCTTACCCCTGAATAAGTGTGATTTCGGGAACGTTCTTACGTAATTGGAAAGGATGGTCAGCATTCCCTTGTAATGGCACATTTGCAGGTTTTCCTTGTTCATGGGGATAAACTTGGATTTTGACGACGAAGTGCCGCTGGAAAGGGCATACCAGTATATGGGAGCATTCCAGAGTACGTTTTCCTGTCCGCGGAGGCTTTGCTGTATGTAAGGTTCCAGGGCGTTGTAGTCATGCAGGGGGACCCTTCGCTGAAAAGTATCAATATCATTGATTTCCGCCATGTTGTATTTTTTTCCAAAAACGGAAGCCTTCCCCCCTTCCATAAGATAACGGAAAGTCGCTTCCTGGAAGGGGAAAGGGTCTTTGGAAGAAAGGTCCAGCTCTGTAAGCAACCTTCTGTTGTAAAGTCTATAGATGGTGTTGGCAATTGACATGGGCGGCAAAGTTACTAAAGAAAAACCTGATGCAACACTTCCAAAGAACGGATCTCGGGGATCTTGCCCATATGATAACCGTAATAGTGAAGCATGCTGTTCAGGAAATGATAACGGCGGGATCCGGAACAGGATAGCGAACGGGCTTCCGAAATCGGGCATGTCAGTATCCGATGCAGCAACAATGAATCTTCCTTGTCAAAGGTGCCGCCGGAAGCATCGGGATATTCCCTGAAGCGGGCCGCTCCGATATCAAAATAGATTCTGTTTGGGGAGAAACTTTCCGGATCGGGTGCATATCCCAGAAAACGGCACAAATGTACGGTAAAAAACAAGTGCAGATCGGACAACTCCTCCCCGGCACCGTCCAGTTGTAATATGGCCTGGGTTATATAACGGAAAAGGGCCGGATTTTGCTCCTGTTCCTTTACCGTTTTGTATAACAATTCACCTATGAACAGGCCTATGCTGCTTTTGAGCACATTGGTGCAGATGTTATCCAGCAGGTATATCTTGCTGTATTCCTTCAACTGGTACAGATCTTTTTTTGTATGTAGATAGGTCCGGGTGTCGAGAATGCTCAGTGGATGGAACACAGATGCAGCCGCCCTGTTGCGGGCCGTACGAATCCCCTTCACCACAAAAGAGGCCCGCCCAAGGACGTCGGTATAGGCATTGACCAACAGACTCGTCTCCCTGTAAGGTCTTGTGTTCAGAACGATCAATGTCAACGGTGTAATCATGCAAACAGGAGGGCCATTTTTTCAAGGGCTCTTTTTCTGTGTGATATTGTGTTTTTCTCCTCTTCGGTCATTTCCGCAAAAGTCTTGACAAAACCGTCGGGAAGGAATACGGGGTCGTACCCGAATCCGCCCCTGCCTTTGGGTGTGCGGAGGATGGACCCTTCTACGCTCCCTTCAAAAAAACGAGGCGTTCCGTCTAGGATCAATGCAATAACACAACGAAACCGGGCAGCCCTGTTGGTCAGATCTTTCATTTCCTCCAGGAGTTTCCTTATATTGTCGGCTGGCCGGCAGGCAGGACCCGCGTAACGGGCAGAACAAATCCCGGGTGCTCCGTTCAATCCGTCAACTTCAAGTCCCGTATCGTCTGCAAAGCAGGGTATATGAAATTTTTCCCACAGGAAAAGGGCTTTTTGCAATGCGTTTTCTTTTAGGGTAAGACCGGTTTCCGGTATGTTTCCGGAAAAACCCAGGGATGACGGCATAATTATTGAAACTGAAGGTCCAAGTATGGTCCGGGCTTCGTGATATTTGTCAGCGTTGGCGGTAGCAAACAGCAATTCCATACACAAAGATATGAAGAATTATAGTAAATTTGTTGTCTCAAGAACCGGTTGAAATGAAAATCAAAGCGATACTTCTAGCTCTGTTTCTGCCTCTTTTGCTTAATGCCCAGAGTGCCGAATTCAACACATCTAAAAGTTTGGATATTTTCCACTCCCTGCTTCGTGAAATATCGCTCTATTACGTAGATTCGGTAGCCCTTGACCAATTGGTATACACCGGTATAGAAGCCATGCTCTCTACCATGGATCCCTATACAAAATTTATTCCCGAAGAAGAAAATGAATCCATAGAGATGATGACGACCGGGAGTTATGGCGGAGTGGGTGCGCTGATTAAGAAAAGTCCCGGGAAAGGGGTACTCGTATCGGAACCTTATGCCGGTTCGCCGGCTGTGAAGGCAGGTTTGATAGCCGGGGACGTGATCCTTGCCATTGACGGGAAATCTGTCCTGGAACTAAGTGCCGACGAATGCAGTTCGCGGATGAAAGGTACTCCGGGAACCGAAGTTGAATTTCTGGTACGGCGACTTATGCAACAAGACACGGTTTCCGTTAAAGTGGTCCGTGAAAAGGTTCATATATCGGATGTAGGCCTTGCCTGTATGATCGAAGACAACATCGCCTACATACGTTTGACGGGTTTTACACAAGGTGGCGCGGCAGATGTACGAAAAGTCCTCAAGAAAATAAAAACAGACCATACAGTAAAAGGCATTATACTGGATTTGAGAGGAAACGGAGGCGGCTTGATGGACGAAGCCGTGAAGCTGCTGTCCGTGTTTTTGCCTAAAAACACCATGGTCGTTTCGGCTAAAGGGCGGATCGAACGCTTTGATATGGAATATTACACCAAGGAAGAGCCGCTGGACACCGAAACTCCGCTTGTAGTCCTGGTCAATAAAGGATCGGCTTCGTCTTCCGAGATCGTTGCCGGAGCCGTACAAGATCTGAAGAGAGGGGTGATCGTTGGGGAAAAGACGTTTGGGAAAGGACTGGTACAGACTATACGTCCCCTGAGTTATAACAGCAACCTGAAGATTACGACGGCCAAGTATTATATTCCCAGTGGCAGGTGTGTACAGTCGCTTGATTACGGAAAACGAAACGGTGACGGGACCCCGGAAATGAATGAAAACGGAGGAATTGTCCCTGATTCCGTCGTTACCCTGCCCCTGTACAGCCGGATAGCGATGGAACTGGTCGCACGCGATTACCTTTACGACTATTCTATCCGGTATTTTACCCGCCATGCGACCATTTTGCCTGCCGGAGAATTTTATATGACCGATGCTGATTACGACGATTTTGTACAATTTACGGCAGCCAGGGAATTTGATGATCGGAGTGCTACCGAGATATTGCTTGAATCATTCAGCCGTACGGCAAAAGCGGAAGGATATGAAGAACTGCTCGGCGGAGAGATTGCTGCATTACGGGAACGTTTACTGACGGATAAAACCAAAGACCTTGTCCATTACCGTAAAGAAATACAGCCGCTTCTTGAAGAGGAGATATGTTGTCGTTATTATCTGCAGGAGGGGCGCCTAAGAAGTATGATACGCGACGATCTTCAATTGGAAAAAGCCTTATCGGTGATAGCAAAGAAATAATAATAATGTTACATTTGTTTTCAAATAAAAAAAAACCTATGGCAACAGAAAAAAGCAACGGTTCGTCATTGATGAATAACGTCACCCGCATTTGCGGTAACACCAAGATCATAGGCAGTATTATCACGCAACACGATATCCGGATTGACGGATACTTGGAAGGAAAGCTTAAAACAGACGGCAAATTCGTGATCGGGGAGACCGGCAAATGTGTTGGGGAAGCAGAATGCAAGTGCGTTGACATCAGTGGCAACTTTGACGGCGTTCTGAAAGTATCGGAACTTGCCTCTCTGCGCGGAAAATGTATTTTTACCGGGGAACTTCATTCGGACCAACTATCCATAGAACCTTCGGCCCGTATCAACGGACAGCTTATTTCTCCCGAGTTGACAAAAAACAGTGAGAAAAGATCCGACGAACCTTCCCCCGTATCAGAGGAAACTCCGGCGATGATCAGGATAACTAAAAAAAAGTAATCGGATCAGATCGCATTGAAGACATGTTTCCGCGCCATTATCGTTTGGCTGACTGAACGGGCCACCAGGTGTGCGGCATACCCTATCCACAGGGATTGGATCCCCAGGGATCCTTCCAGTGCCAGGTAAAAGACGTAGAAAGCGGCTACAGATATGATCATGGTGTTTCGCAGCGCCTTTCCGGCTGTGGCTCCTATGAAGATCCCGTCCCACATAAACGTAAGGCATGATATCAAGGGCATGGTGTACAGCCATGGAAGGAACGGTTGTGCAGCCTGAATGACTTCGGGAGTTGAGGTCATAAGACGCAGGAACAACTGGTCTCCGGCAATATAGAGAATAGTTGATACAACCCCTACTCCGGAACCCCAGATCAAAAGGAGTTTGATGGATTTCATGAGAGCTGGTCTGTTTCGTGCACCGATGAACTTTCCGGTCAACGCTTCTCCCGCATAGGCAAATCCGTCCACAAAATAGGCAAACAAAAGAAGTAATTTCATCATGATGGTGGCAACGGCCAGCAAGGTGTCTCCATATTTTGCCGCTAAAAATGTAAAGCCTGTATAAATCAATAACATACAAACCGACCTTACGAAAAGATTGCCGCTAAGGTTGAAATACTTCTTCCAGCCGTCTTTTCTGAAAACCAATGCCGGTGAAACATAACGGACCATTTTTCTGTAATAGACAAACAGCAAAAAGATACCGCACACGATCCCGATATATTGGGCGATAACCGTTCCCAAAGCGATCCCTTTTATCCCCATTCCCAGGTTCAGGGCAAGAAACAGACTAAATCCTATATTGGCAATGTTGATCACTACGTCCATGATCATAGAGGCCAAAGTATTCTGGACCCCAATGAACCAACCCCTGAAAACAAATAGAGAAAGTACGGCGGGAGCTGCCCATATCCTGATGAAGAAGTATTCCTTCGCCATAGCTTCCACTTCCGGGGATGAAGGCGAAAGCCAGAGGACCAGGTTGGCAAAGGGCCACTGGATAAGTATCAGTAACAGGGAAAAGGCCAACGCAATGACAATCCCCTGCAATCCTGTCCTTACGATATCGTGCCGATCACCTCTGCCGAAAGCCTGTGCCGTGATTCCGGCGGTGCCGACCCTAAGGAACCCGAAATTCCAGTACAACAGGTCAAAGAGAGTTGATCCGATGGCTATGCCGCCAATGGCCGTTGCCGAGCCCAACCGGCCCGCTATGGCTGTATCGGCCATGCCTACCAGGGGGATTGTGATCCCTGCAAGCATGCTGGGTATGGCCAGTTCAAGTATCTGTCTGTTCAGGCTTTTTTTGACACCCATCATGTCTCTTAGCTGCGGTATTTGCTTCCTTCAGGGTCTTCCAGCAGCCTGAGGTAGTTTTCGTAACGTTCGGCCGGGATAAGACCTTTTTCCACAGCTTCCTTCACGGCACAATCTGGTTCTTCCGCATGAAGACACGCGTTGAAACGGCATGATGATGAAACGGCGAATATTTCCGGAAAATAATGATACAATTCTTCTTTTGTCATATCGAACAGCCCGAATCCCTTAATGCCCGGACTGTCTATTATGTGTCCTCCCGAAAGGAGGGGGTGCATTTCATAAAATGTAGTGGTGTGTCTTCCCGTTAAATGAGCCCTGGAAATGGGAGCGGTCTTTAATTTGAGCGAAGGGTCCAGCCGGTTGGCAAGCGTTGATTTTCCCACGCCCGAAATGCCCGAGAAAAGCGAAATCTTCCCTTTAAGTCTTTGTGCAAGAACGTCTATCCCCTTTCCCGTTTTGGCAGACACCTCCAGAACCTGGTACCCTGCCTGCAAATAAATTTCCTTACAGCGTTCCGCCTGATCCCGGTAACCTTCTGCCCATTCCAGCTCGTCGATCTTGTTCAGGATGATCGAAACAGGCACACGGTATGCCTGGCATGTCACCATAAAACGATCTATGAACTGATAGGGGGTTTGCGGTTCGGTAGCGCTCAGGATCACGTATGCCCAGTCCATATTGGCTGCAATAATATGTGCCTGGCGGGACAGATTTACCGATTTACGGATCAGGTAATTTTTCCTGGGAAGGATTTCGGTGATAACCGCATGTCCCCGCGAAACCTTTCGGGACGATTGCCGGTATCCGTTTACCAGATCGCCTACGGCAACGGGATTTGTCAGCTTGTCTTCCCTAAGTCTCAACCTCCCGCTAAGAATTGCCGTAAAAGGTTCCCATGCCGGCAGCAGGGTCAACTGGCATATAGAACCGGTTAATTTAATAACGGTTGCATTCTGAAAAACTTGCTGTTCCATGAACTGAGGTTGAGGGGGAGCAAAGGTACGAAAATGTTTAAAAAAGGCTACCTTTGTAGTATGTTTACAGTAAAGGAAATACAAGGCTTTGTAAACCAAGGGATTCAAAGTCTCATTGAATCTTACGACAACAGCAGATTGCGTTTGCCCGTTGAATATGCACTTTCTGCCGGCGGTAAAAGGCTGCGTCCCGTACTTTGTCTCTTGTCCTACAATATCTTTTCCGACAATTTGCCCCCTACAGTATTGCATCCGGCCCTGGGATTGGAGGTGTATCATAATTCTACGCTGGTACATGATGATGTGATAGATAACGCGGATATGCGCAGGAACCGTCAGACCGTTCATAAAAAATGGGATGTCAATACGGCTATTTTGTCGGGAGATGCTATGTGTATACTGGCTTACAAAAACATCACCAGATGTGATCCGTCTGTATTGCCCCTTGTGCTGGAATCTTTCCACAAAGCAGCCGAACAAGTTTTTGAAGGACAGCAAATGGACATGGATTACGAAAAACAGACGTTCATTACCGAGGATGATTATATTGATGTGATATCCAGGAAAACAGGAGTGTTGATCGCTTGTTCCCTTGAGATAGGAGGATTGTGTGCAAAGGCTTCGCCCCAGAATGTAGACAGCCTGTATAAAGCAGGGATGGCACTGGGCATGGCTTTCCAGATCCAGGATGACTATCTGGATGTTTACGGTGATCCCGCTGTGTTTGGGAAGGCCATAGGGATGGATATCGCCAACAACAAAAAAACATGGTTGCTCACCTACGCCCTGCGTCATGCTTCAGGAGAGGACCTTTCACAACTTAATAGCTTGCTGGCCGACGATAATGTCTCCGATAAAGTAGAGCAGGTTGTTTTGATGTATGATAAACTGGGGGTAAAACAGGCAGCCGAGGAATGTATTAAAAAATATATGGATCAGACTATGACTGCCCTGGCCAATCTGGATGTCCGTCAGGGAAGGACCGGGGTGCTGCTGGAATTTATTCAGGGTCTTTTAAACAGAAAATGGTAATATGGACAGTTCATCTTTCAGTGCCCGTTGTAACGGTATTTTTGACAAAGTCATAAAGGATTATCACATACAGGATTCAACGGACTCCGTCTGTAAGGATCCGTATCCTGCCCATTCTATAGATAGCTTGCTCTACCGGAAAAACTGGATTGACACGGTACAATGGCATCTGGAAGACATCATCCGGGATCCGGCCATTGATCCGTCGGAAGCTTTACGTATAAAACGCAGGATAGACGCTTCCAACCAGGAGCGCACAGATATGGTGGAACAGCTGGATGTCCTGTTTTACCGTGAATTTTCCGGAGTACCCCGTTTGCAGGGAGCCGGACTCAATACGGAGACCCCTGCCTGGGCTGTTGACCGTTTATCGATCCTCTCCCTGAAAATATATCATATGCAGATTGAAGCGGACAGAAAGGATTCCCCCAAAGCGGCTTCATGCAGGGAGAAGTTGGAAGTCCTCCTGGAACAGCGTAAAGACCTGTCTGCCGCCATTGACCAGTTAATGGCCGATCTGAGGTCGGGAAAGAAATATATGAAATTGTACAAACAGATGAAGATGTACAACGATCCCCTCCTCAACCCTGTGCTGTATGCGAAAGGAAAATAAGAAACCGCACGTCTTGTGCCTGCGATTTTCGGCACTGGGCGATGTAGCCATTGCTTCCGTTGTTCTGAAGGCTTTCGCCCGGGATAATCCGGAAGTATTATTTACTTTAGCCGGGCCCGGATTGTTGGCTCCTTTATTTGAGGGAGTCTCCAATCTGACTCTGTTGCCGATAGACAAAAAACAACCGCTGGGTCATATCTTAAGGACTCTGAGGCAAGTCCGGCCCACCCATGTTGCCGACCTGCATAGTGTGATCAGGACCTTCCTGCTGCGTACTGCCCTGTTCTTTTGCGGCCTGCCGGTATCATACCTGAATAAGGGACGTTGTTCAAGACGCCGGATGCTTAAAAATCCCTCAGGCTCCCCAGCCCTGACACCAATGTATGAGCGTTATGCTTCCACGTTGGCCAAATTTGGTTTTGAGGCCCCTTCGCTTACCCCGGGCAACACGATTCCCCTTAAAAAAGGACCCTGGAAAAGGGTGGGGATCGCTCCGTTTGCCCGCCACAGGGGAAAACAATGGCCGGTCTCCAGGATGCGGCGGATTGCCGGGATACTGGCTTCGGAGGGAACGTCGGTTTTCCTTTTTGGAGGCGGTGAAGAAGAAACCCGGCAGCTGACCGAATGGACAAAGGATAACAGCCTTATCCGTCTGGCAGCGGAGAATGGAAAAGGTTTTGAAACGGAACTGGCCGTGATCAACAATCTGGATGTGATGATCAGCATGGATTCGGCCAATATGCACTTTGCTTCGGCACTGGGCATTCCGGTTTTGTCCATTTGGGGTGCCACGCATCCGAAGGCAGGATTTTACGGATGGAGACAAGATGTGCACAGGGCCGTGCAATTGTCCCTGGATTGCCGTCCCTGCTCTATTTTCGGATCCAAACCGTGCCGGAAAGGAACGTATGAATGTATGGAAGATCTAACTGTTGAACAAGTACTTAATTATGTCAGATCCTTGTAGAATCAGACCGGAGATTATGGCTCCCGCAGGCAATTGGGCTGCGTTGACAGCCGCCGCACAGGCCGGTGCCGGATCGGTCTATTTTGGTGTCGGGAAATTGAATATGCGGGCGCATGCCGCCCACAATTTTACCCGGGACGATTTGCAGGATGTTGCTGCTTTTTGCCAAAAACACGGGATGCGTTCCTACCTGACGGTCAATACGATCTTTTACGATCAGGACCTGGAAGAATTAAAGGTTTTGCTACAAGCAGCCCGCCGGGCCGGGATATCGGCTGTGATCGCATCCGATATGGCGGCTATCCTCGAAGCACGTTCCCGGGGAATTGAAGTGCACATTTCCACGCAATTGAATGTATCAAACATAGAAGCGCTGGCCTTTTATGCACAATACGCAGAAGTGGTGGTATTGGCACGGGAACTGACGTTGGACCAGATAAAGGCTATTGCTGGTGAAGTGAAAGAGCGCAGGATTACAGGGCCTTCCGGAAACCTGGTCAGATTGGAGCTTTTCTGTCACGGGGCGCTGTGTATGGCCGTTTCAGGGAAATGTTATCTGAGCCTGCATGAGTACAATAAATCGGCCAATCGCGGTTCCTGTTACCAAATTTGCCGCCGTTCCTATACGGCAAAGGATGATGAAACGGGGGCTGAACTGAGGGTGGACAACAAATATATCATGTCTCCCAAAGACCTTTGCACGGTTACGTTCCTGGACAAGATACTGGATGCGGGAATAGATATTTTGAAGATCGAAGGTCGCGCCCGGTCTGCCGAATACGTCAAAGTCACGGTTCAGGCATATTCCCGGGCTGTAGATGCCATAATGGAAGGAACTTATTCGCCTGCACTGGCGGCACAACTGGAAGAACACCTGAGGACCGTTTTCAACCGGGGGTTCTGGGGCGGTTACTATTTGGGAGAGAAACTGGGCCAATGGAGTGAAGCTTATGGGAATCAGGCAACGCAAAAGAAAACGTATGTGGCACGTGTCACCAATTATTACTCAAAGCCGGGGGTGGCAGAACTGAAGGTGGAGGCCGTTCCGCTTCATGTGGGGGACAAGATCCTGATCATAGGACCTACTACGGGCGTGTTGGAGGAAACCGTAAGAGAGATAAGGCTTGAAGATGAGACTGTGGTACAGACGGCACCGCAGGGATCGTTATGTTCAATCCCTATAAAGGAGAAACTTAGACGTTCCGACAAGGTTTACCTTGTAGAAGAGGTTGTTTAGACAACTTCGGCAATCATACAGCGGGCCGATCCGCCCCCGTGGATTTCAATGGTGTCCAGTTCCGGGGTAATCATTTTATTGAACGACCGAAGGACTTTTAATTGTGACTTGGTGAGGGATTTGTGGGCACGGTGCGACATAACCAGGAACGGTTCGTTGTCGCGGGAAAATACCTGGAACATGTTTCCGGCAAACTCGTTCATTTGTGCAGCCGTTATTTCCACTACCGTCTTCTTGTCTTTTTCGAAGGTCTCCAACAATTTTTGTCTGTCCGCCATCGAAGGGACGGATTCCAGACAGATGACCACATACTGCCGGGCCATGCACATCATGACGTTGGTGTGGTAGATCGGGGCCCCTTTGTCCAGGGCATCGAAGCACACCGGTTCATAGTCCAGGGTATCACAGACCTGTCGCAACAATTCTTCATCGGTCCGCTGGGAACGGCAGGCATAGGCCCTTTTGTTTTCCCTGTCAAAAACCATGCTCCCGGTACCTTCCAGAAAACGGTTTTCCCGTTCCCGGGGACTCATATCTATCCAGCGGATGCGCGGGGCATGTTCCTGTATGGCCTGGAATACGGTCTTTTTACGTTCGAGCCTCCGATTGGGGGCGTACATAGGATACAGAATGGCCATTTTCCCCGGATGGAATGATATCCAGTTGTTGGGAAAGATGGAATCCGGGGTATGGGGTTCGGGCGTGTCCTGGACCACGATTACATCTACATTGTGTTTGTGCAGGAGTGCTACAAAATGATCGAATTCCAGCAGGGCTTTTTCCCGGACCAGGGCAGGATCTTCCCCGGAGGGAACCTGAAAAGCATTATTGACGGCGGTTTGCGGATTGAACCCGAAACAGCACGGCCGGACCATTAACAGTTTACTCATCAAAGCTCAGAATGGTTTTTCGGATGATCTCCAGAGCGTTCATCAATTGCGATTCCTTGATCACCAGGGGTGGGGCCAGGCGTATTATATGCCGGTGTGTAGGTTTGGCAAGTACCCCGTTTTTGGCCATTGCCAGGCAGATATCCCAGGCTTCCGTTCCATTTTTCGGAGTAATGACGATAGCATTGAGAAGTCCTTTTCCCCTAACAGCCGATATCCTTTCGGAAGGGATCGCCTTCAGGAAATCACGTACGATCTCACCCAGATAAACGGCTTTTTCAGCTAATTTTTCTTCTTCCACTACTTTCAGGGCGGCATGTGCCACTTTACAGGCCAACGGAAATCCGCCAAAGGTAGATCCGTGTTCTCCCGGTTTGATCGTAAGCATGATCTCGTCACTTGCCAGAACGGCCGAAACGGGAAGCACTCCCCCCGAAATAGCCTTCCCCAGGATCAGCACATCGGGATGTACGCCTTCATGGTCACAGCAGATGCGCTTGCCGGTACGTGCAATACCCGTTTGGATTTCATCGGCCAAAAACAGCACATTATGTTCTTTACACAACTCAAAGCATTTTTTAATATAACCGTCATCGGGAACTATTACCCCAGCTTCTCCCTGTATGGGTTCCACAAGAAAACCGGCTATGTGCGGACCGTGTTTTTTCAGAACCTTTTCCAGTGCGGCGGCATCGTTATAGGGTATCTTGATAAATCCCGGCGTATAGGGCCCGAATCCCCCGTAGGAATCGGGATCTGTGGAAAGAGATATCACGGTAATGGTACGGCCGTGGAAGTTCCCTTCACAACAAACGATCAAAGCCTCATTTTCCGGAATGTTCTTTTTTGTATAACCCCAACGGCGGGCCAGCTTGAGGGCCGTTTCAACGGCTTCAGCCCCGGAGTTCATGGGCAGGACTTTGTCATACCCGAAAAAGCGGGTCACATACTCTTCATAAGGCCCCAGGCAGTTATTGTAAAAAGCACGCGATGTCAGGCATAGTTGTTTGGCCTGATCCGTAAGGGCTTTTACGATCTTTGGATGACAATGTCCCTGGTTTACAGCCGAATAGGCAGACAGAAAATCGAAGTATTTTTTTCCTTCAACATCCCATACATAGGGTCCTTTTCCCCGGTTTAAGACAACGGGGAGCGGATTGTAATTGTGTGCTCCGTAAATTGATTCGAGCGTGATATAATCTTGAGATTTCATGGCTGCGAAGATATGGAATTTTATGGCTCTTAAAAAAGAAATCTATAATGATTACTCAACTTATTGCTCAACCTTGCGCTTTTCATTTGGTAATAAGGGTAAAATGTTAGCAACTTGTTTGTAAATAAGAAAAATAATCCTATATTTGCAACCCGTTTTACGTGCAGAAAAAATACATAAAGTAAAGACTAACAATACATTATGCCAACAATTCAACAACTAGTCCGTAAAGGAAGGAAACGTGTGGTAGAAAAAAGCAAATCCCGTGCTCTGGACGCTTGTCCTCAGAAACGCGGTGTTTGTGTACGTGTATATACCACTACCCCTAAAAAACCGAACTCCGCTATGCGTAAAGTTGCTCGTGTACGCCTGACCAACCAGAAAGAGGTCAATGCTTACATTCCAGGAGAAGGCCACAACCTTCAGGAGCACTCCATCGTATTGGTTCGCGGAGGTCGTGTGAAAGACCTGCCCGGTGTCCGCTATCACGTGCTCAGAGGTGCTTTGGAAACTTCGGGTGTTGAAGGAAGGACACAGTCCCGTTCTCTCTATGGAACCAAACGGCCCAAAGAGAAAAAGTAACTTTATAACTAATTACATCAAATGAGAAAAACAAAGCCTAAAAAGAGAATTCTACTTCCTGATCCCAAGTTCAACGACGTGCTTGTTACACGTTTTGTAAACAATTTGATGCTTCAGGGGAAGAAGAGTATTGCCTACGGCATCTTTTACGATGCATTGGACATTGTAGGTGAGAAGATGAAAGATTCTGAAAAGGCTCCTTTAGACATTTGGAAAAAAGCGTTGGAAAACATCACGCCACAGGTAGAAGTTAAGAGTCGCCGTGTGGGGGGAGCCAACTTCCAAGTGCCTACAGAAGTGCGTCCTGAGCGGAAGATTTCATTAAGCATGAAAAACATGATCATCTACGCAAGAAAACGCTCAGCGCATTCCATGGCCGAAAAACTGGCCGCAGAGATCATAGCTGCTTACAACAGCGAAGGTGCAGCGTTCAAGCGTAAAGAAGATATGCACAAGATGGCGGAAGCCAACAAAGCTTTTGCACACTTCCGCTTTTAAAGGCAGAAGGTATCTTTGAGCACCTGAAAATGTCACGTAATTTACAATATACAAGGAACATTGGCATCATGGCGCATATTGATGCCGGTAAGACTACCACGTCTGAACGCATTCTCTATTATACGGGCAAAACCCATAAGATAGGGGAGGTTCACGAGGGAGCTGCCACTATGGATTGGATGGTCCAGGAGCAGGAAAGAGGTATTACCATTACTTCGGCTGCTACCACCGCGTTTTGGAATTGCAACAAAAACCGGTACCAGATCAATATCATAGACACTCCGGGACACGTGGATTTTACCGTAGAAGTGGAACGTTCGCTGCGCGTGCTTGACAGTGCCGTAGCTGCGTTCTGTGCCGTTGGCCGTGTGCAGCCCCAATCCGAGACTGTCTGGCGTCAGGCAGACAAGTACCGGATCCCCCGGTTGGCTTTTGTCAACAAGATGGACCGTGTGGGTGCCGATTTCCTTGCAGTTGTAGATGAGATACAGCATAAATTGGGTGCCAACGCCATTCCCATCAGCCTTCCCATAGGAGTCGAAGAATCGTTTCAGGGGATCGTAGATTTGCTTTCACGTAAAGCCCTGATCTATGACAGCGAAAGTATGGATCTGGTTAATTATAAGGAAACGGAAATCCCCGAATCCATGCTTGAAGAAGTGGATTTCTGGAGGGGTAAGCTCATAGAAGCAGTAGCCGAATTTGACGATTCGCTAATGGAAAAATTCTTTGATAATCCCGATTCCATAGGTAAGGAAGAAGTCATAGGAGCACTGCGTAAAGCAACGCTTGCCATGAAGATCGTTCCGGTAACCTGCGGATCTGCCCTTAAGAACAAGGGAATCCAGTTCCTGCTGAACGCCATCTGTCTATACTTGCCGTCCCCATTGGACGTTGATGCTGTTGTAGGTGTAAATCCCTATACACAAAAGTATGAGAAAAGAGCCCCTTCGGTTGAAGAACCTTTCTGCGGTCTGGTATTTAAAATTGCCACCGATCCCTTTGTAGGTCGTCTGGCGTATATCAGGACATATTCGGGAGTACTTGAAACGGGAAAGACCGTGTTGAATGTACGTACAGGTAAACGTGAGCGCGTTAACCGCCTGTATCAGATGCATTCGAACAAGCAGAACCCCATTGAATTCCTGGGAGCCGGGGACATTGGCAGCGGGGTAGGTTTCAGGGATCTGAGAACGGGAGACACGATTTGTGTTGACAAATATCCCATAGTTCTGGAAGCTATTACTTTTCCCGATCCTGTAATTGGTCTGGCCGTTGAGCCCAAGACCCAAAAGGACTTGGACAAACTGGGTGTAGCTCTTTCCAAACTTGCGGAAGAAGATCCCACATTCACCGTCCGCACCGATACCGAAACTGCTCAGACGATCATCAGCGGGATGGGTGAATTGCATCTCGAAATCATTGTAGACCGGCTGAAACGTGAATTCGGGGTAGAGATCAACCAGGGAGTGCCTCAGGTCAATTACCGGGAGACTATCCGGGGCAGCGTTACACACCGCGAAGTGTTCAAGAAACAAACAGGCGGACGTGGCAAATTTGCCGATATTGTCTTTACCCTGGAGCCTGCAGATCCCGGTATAACCGGTCTGCAATTTGTGGACCAGGTAAAAGGAGGCAATATTCCCAAAGAGTTCATTCCGGCAGTGGAAAAAGGATTTAAAGCTGCCATGGAAAACGGTGTTTTGGCAGGCTATCCCGTCACCAGCATGAAAGTGACCCTTACGGACGGGTCCTATCATACGGTAGATTCCGACACCTTGTCATTTGAAATATGTGCCCGTCAGGCATTCCGCAAGGCCGCACCCAAGGCGACCCCGGTACTGCTGGAACCCATTATGGCTCTGGAGGTAGTTACCCCTGAGGAATATATGGGAGACATTATAGGTGATCTGAATAAACGCCGCGGACAAGTAACGGATATGGATTCCAAAGGCAATGTCCGTATTATTAAGGCCAAAGTGCCGCTGGCAGAACAGTTCGGATACATTACAACGCTCCGGACACTGTCTTCAGGCCGGGCCACCAGTTCGATGGAGTTCTTTGAATATGAAGAATTACCCGGAACCCTGGCCAGGGAGGTCATTGAAAAGACCGGGTGGTCCAAAGGTTTTCATGCATCAAATGTTGAATTTTAAATAATACTTGGTTAACACATTAAAACAATGAGCCAAAAGATCAGAATCAAATTAAAATCCTACGATCACATGCTGGTAGACAAATCTGCCGATAAGATCGTTAAAACAGTCAAAGCAACAGGCGCTGTGGTCAGCGGTCCCATTCCCCTGCCCACCAACAAGAAGATCTTTACGGTCAACCGGGCTACTTTTGTAAATAAGAAAGCAAGGGAACAGTTTGAATTGAACTCTTTCCGCCGTTTGCTGGATATTTACAGCTCCACTCCCAAGACGGTAGATGCCCTGATGAAACTGGAACTGCCCAGTGGCGTTGAGGTTGAAATCAAAGTTTGACACGTTCTTTGATCCGGATTTTATATTAACATACCTTTCGTGTATATTTGTACGCGAAAAGGGGGCCCATAGCTCAGTCGGTTAGTAGCACCTGACTCATAATCAGGGGGTCGCTGGTTCAAGTCCAGCTGGGCCCACAATAAAGCACTTGCGAGAAAGCGCAGGTGCTTTTTTATTGAGAATTCATCCAATGTCAAGAAAATAACAACTATAACAATAACGAGCCAAAAATATGAACTTTGCAATTCGAAAAGTAGAACATATTCTTTAGAACGAATGGATAAAATACAAATAATTAAAAACGCCCTATATCACCAAAATGATCATAATAATTATAAAAAACTGACAGACAATGATTGATATAATTAATTTGATAGTTGGATTATTTATGATTGGTTTAGGATTTTTAGTTAAATCCTCACCTGATTTGATTGCTGGATACAACACCATGTCAGAAGAAAAGAAGAAAAATGTAGACATTGAGGGTTTGTCGACTTTTATGCGCAATGGATTAATCACCATAGGACTATCAATAATAATCGGATATTATATTTTTAAATGGATTGGTTTTATAATGATTGCCAATTCAATGATGCTGATAGCAATTTTAGTTGGAGTAACAATTTTGGTTGTAAAAGCTCAAAAATTTAACCACAACAGGACCAAGAGGGCTATATTGACATATTTTTTTCTTGGATTGGTATTTTCAATCGTGATTGGATTAATAGCTTATGGATTTAGCCCTTCAAAACCAACTTACCATAATGATACAATTCGATTTTCAGGAATGCACGGATTTGAAATAAGTATTAGTGAGATTGAAAATGTTGAACTTTCCGACAAGTTGCCGGCAATTAAATTACGGACCAATGGATTTAGTTTTGGTCTTGTTAAAAAGGGATTTTTTATCCTTGATAAATTTGGCAAAAGCAGACTGCTAATTCATTCTGATGTAGTGCCATATTTGATAATAACGAAAAATAGCGGGGATAAAATTATCATTAATTTCAAAAATAAAAATGAAACAGAAAAGATATATAACAAGATTAAAACAATGATTGAGAACAACATTTAGTAGTGGATAGATTTAGGCATCAAGAATACAGGTCTTAAAACAAATCGCTATTCCATAACATTTTCAAAAATTCTGATACAGGATAAATTTCCACCTTATTCATTAGGCGGGGATATTTATCCAACGACACAAGGATCAACCGACAATCGGGAAATTCTTCTGAAAATGCCTTTAACCCTTTTAGATGATGTAATTGTACTTCATCAGACGATTTAACTTCTATGGCGACTTCAGCATTTCCGATAATTGCATCTACTTCGTAACCCGATGATGTGCGCCAATAGGAGAGATTTTGTCGCGGTCTGAAATATCCGATGTAAGCTATAATTTCTTGCAATATCAAATGCTCAAAAGCGTGTCCAAACTCAGGAGAGCCCGGGGAAAGGGCTGCTCTTCTCAAGAGAAAATTAGCAACACCTACGTCGAAATAGTAGAATTTAGGCGATTGGATAACACGACGTTTCACATTTCGAGTAAAAGCAGGAATGGTATAACCGATAAGCGTTTCTTCCAAAATAGAAAAATACTCTTTCACAGTAGGAGCACTTATGCCACATTCCGAAGCAATATTATTGTAATTCAAGATTTCGCCGTTGCTTAATGCGGCAACTTCCATAAACCGAATAAATGTATTTAGGTTTCTGGTAAGTGCTTCGGCCTTTATTTCCTGTTGCAGATAATCCCCCACATAAGCGTCAAGTCGATTGGTGGGATTTTCCACTAAATAATGTCGTGGCAGCATCCCGTTATTACAGGCTTTCACAAGGTCGAAATCGGGAATTTCGGCACTAACAAACGGGTAAAGATGTTTCCTGATAGCTCTGCCGCCTAATAAATTTACACCGCTACGACGTAGTTTACAAGCACTTGAACCGCTCAGAATAAAGCGAATATGACGATTGCTTATCAGCCAATGCACTTCGTCGTGTAATGCAGGTATTTTCTGAATTTCGTCAATAATGACCAATTCGTTTTCAGGAATTAAACTCAATTCTTCGCGCAAGAGTGACGGACGACGATTATAACGGGCAAATTCATCTGATTTTAATAAATCAATATAACGAACGTCAGGAAACAGCATTTTCAGCAATGTGCTTTTACCGGTTTGACGGGCACCCCAAAGGAAAACACTCTCATTTTCAACACCTTGAATATTTATTATTCGTGATAGCATATTCAATTATTCTTTTAATTATTGAAATCACAACACACAAAAATACAAATTTCTATGTAAATCTAAAGTGCAACTTTATTTTTACATGTATTTTTAAAGTATAACTTTTGATTTACATGAATTTTAGACGTAAATATATGTGATCAAGCAATACGGAGGAAGTGAAACTGAGCAGAATGAGAAAACACCTTATGCAAAAAAGGGTGCAGTTATGCACCGTTCCTTCACTACCCCTTAATCACAGCAAGCGGCGAGAGTTCTACTGCTATTTTGACTAAATCTTCCTGGTCTGACATGACCTGAGTAATATTTTTATAAGCGGAAGGGGCTTCATCAAGATCTCTTTGGGTTCTAATTGAATGTAGAATTCCTTTTTTGTCGAGTTTGCGTATTTCATGCTCAAGACTTAAACTTCGGATGGCCTCATTACGTCCCATTAATCGGCCGGCTCCATGGGAGCAACTTGAGAAGCTTTCAGGATTACCCAAGCCTTCTACGATATAGGATTTTGTGCCTTGAGAACCGGGGATAATTCCAAGCTCTCCCTTATGTGCTGAAGTGGCACCTTTGCGATGAACTACCACATTTTTGCCGAAATGCTTTTCCCATTTCGCATAGTTATGAGCAATGTTTATCATCTCACCGAACTTTATATTGGGGAAATAATCTGACAAAATCTCTTGTACCCTTGTGAGCATTAGTTTGCGATTAGCTAAAGCAAAATCAATGCAATAATTCATTTCCTGATAATACTTATGTGCTTCTGCTGTTGTAAATGGGAGATAGGCAAGGTCTGCGTTTGGAGGTACGGAAGAGTTCCATTGCTTATTTAGTTTTTTAGCAAGCTTGTTGTAATGATCGGCAACTTGTTTGCCTATATTTCTACTCCCCGAGTGGATCATTATCCAAATAAAACCCTCTTTATCCCTTTGAATCTCAATAAAATGATTACCTCCTCCAAGAGTTCCGAGTTGTCGTAAGGCAGATTGATACTCGGAGCTTACCACTTCCATACTGCCAACCTTATAACCTTCAGGCATAAAACCCTCATCCTGCGCCCTTTTATGGTGCTTAAAACCCACCGGCACCCTCTTCTCAATATCCCCTACAATCTCCTTCAGCCTTTTCTGAATATTTGGCTTTATCTTCAAATCGGTTTTAACCGCACAAATGCCGCAGCCGATATCCACACCTACGGCATTGGGCACAATCACGTTATCTGCAGCCATTACCCCGCCTATAGGCATACCATACCCTGAATGTGCATCCGGCATCAAAGCTATATGCTTGAAAGCAAAAGGCAAATTAGCCAGGTTCTTCACCTGATAAAGAGTATTATCATCCATTTCATCCAACCAAAGCTTAATGGGTATTCTTTCGGTATCTATTATCTTCTTCATATTGCCAAAATCTCCTTTTTATCAAGCCCAATATAAAAATTTAGATTGAAAAATAGTGCTTACACTAAACAACTACGAAATAAAACTTAGGCAAAAAGAAAGAGCCCGATCCAAGACGGGCTCTGTTCAAACTTTGGGGACTCACATTACTCTACGGAAGTAACGCCTCCAGTTTGTCTAAGTACTCTTTGATTTGAGCTTTGGCAGCTTCATCTTTTTCCGTTTGGTAAGCAGCGCGCATATCGGGCAAGTAATGCAGATAGTGTATATCGGCTATATATTGTGCCGCTCTTACTCTGACCTCTGCATCGCCGTCATAAAGCAATCCCTGTATCCAACGTTTGGCGTCCCACGAATGTTTACTTTGCAGCCAATCGAGCGCTGCGATTTTTTCATCGGCTGTTCCGTATAAAAATGTTCGGAAACAGCGGCTCTCCTGTCTGAGATCTGCTATAGACATCAAGATTTCTTTGTTAAAAATAGTGGGATCTATCACATTTTCCGCATAGCCCGCAATCGGTTTATCAAGCGTCCAGCGCACCATGCGCGGAATCATCCACATCATGCCCGGCGTAGCTTCAGGATGCGCGATGCAGCTGAAAACACGTCCTTCCCCATATTTATTGCCAATGAAAAAGGGTTTGTTGTTGGTCATGTTTTTCGGAGCGTCGCCCTGTTCGTGAACATCACTTTCCATTATGGCAAGTGTTTCATATTGGATGTCGGCCCCTTCTCTGGGGACAAAAACCGGACCTTCGTAATACATCACATAGAGTGTATCACGTTCGGCAACTTCAGGGAAAAACTCTTTTCCTTCCTCTGTAAGAGTGAATTTAGCCATTCCATGTCCTCTGTTGTCGTGCTCAATGTCTATTGCTTGTGCCCCGTTTAGCTGCATACAGGAATATTCGGGAGTGTCGGAAAACAGATAGGCACCCGCGCAAATACCTACGGCTCCGCCACCGCGTGCCACAAAAACTTTAATGCGCCGTTGGTTCTCGTTACCAAGATTCAAGTACTGCCGGCTTCCGCCACCGCCGGGGATAATAATCGCATCGAGCGAATCGAGCACATTGTTCGCAATATCTGCTGATGTAATGGTGCGGACCTCCATTTGAGCATCCAACTTGATTGCCGCCACCGCCTCCCAGATGCATGTCTGTGCGCCACCGTGCCCGTCAAAGACGGCTACGCGCATTTTATCGGTTTGTGTTGCAGATGTACATTGGATAAATAGTAACAATGCAAGGAAAATAGGCCAATTGGATAGTTTCATGATGGGTGTTATTTAAAATAGTTATAGAGATAATTTGCTCCTTTTCTTATGTCTTTTGATTTTACCTTACTATCGTGTATTACGCAGAAAGGAATAGCGTTTAAAATGTCGCGTGCTGCACTTTCCCTAAAAATAATCATGTCAGCTTTTGCCATATCTTAATCCCTATTTAATTCCTTCTGCATTTCTTGTAAAAGTCGAAGTACTTGTTCGTATTTTAATTGTCTCAATGTTTCCAAAATCTTGTTGATTAAAGGACTGTTTTCTTGTTTTTCCACTTCTTCCGTAATGATGTCTTTTAAATAATCTAACGCTTGTTGATCACCAACGAGCATTGCTTTTACATCTCGCATCATCAGTTTTCCACCTGCTATAAACTCATCAAAATCATCATCTTCCAAGATGTCAAAATGTTCAATTGCAATTCGTTCGATATGTATCTCAAAATAGTTTTCTATCAACAGTGCCATATCATAGGCATCTTTGTTGTTTTCCAAATGACGGTCTTTCCATGCAATAAGTTTCAATATAAACGCACCCGGAAGCGAAGCTACTTTTATCGGCAGCTCATTATCAATCTGAACCGTTAAGGCAAATTGTGCCATCTGTTGAAAGCCGATAACAGACATACGCCTTTCGCCCGCTGATTGCCAATAGATAACTCCTCTTTCATTGGCTATTCTTCCAAAAGGAACAATATCCAGCTTAAAATGACCTTTGTATAGAAAACGTTGTAGTTGTGATTTGTCTTTTGAAAAATCGGCTTCTTTCGGCAACAAATCAACTATCGTATCAAATTGCTCCCAGTCCGAAATGCCGATGGCAATATCCAAATCATATGTTTTTCTGTCGGATTGATAACCGTACACATTGTGAAGTAAAAGATCCCTTGCGGTAGCACCGATAATGTAAAACTCAGTATTGATTTCTTGGAAAAAACAGGTAAGCCTTGTCAGAAGCTCTTTCAGGAACGGGTTTTCTAATTGCTCACTTGATATGTTGTAAGTACTGTTCATAAACGAGTTTTGCTGTTTCTATATTTCTGCTGTCGCTGCTACCCATCAGGTCGGCATATACCAATAGCGGGTGCACGGTTTGATTGGCATATTCATCGTTCAAATTAGGTGAATATGGCAGGCGTAAGATCTCAATTCTTCCGTTTTGCGCAGGACGTAATTTTAGGTTTCTGCTTACATTTTGCCAGCTTATATTGGTATAAATAGTATGTAAAGCCGGATTGAATTGTTTGGTAAGCAAGGCTCCCGCGTTTTCATTGCCCCACAAAGTGATGTTTTCATCTGTGAGATCAAACAATAAATGTTGCCACTGCGAAAAATCTTCAGGATAAATATAATCCATTCTTTTGAGCAGTAATTTAGGTCGTACTATATCGTGATAAGCCACAATCCATCTTTTTAACAGTTCAGGTTTGTTTTTGAGTAATTTCTGTTTTTTTGTTCTCAGAATAAAGTTAAGCTCTTCCAGCTCTTTGAAAATTTGACTAACCGAACCCAACGACACGTCAGCCATTTTAGCCAATTCCCGATAAGGTTTATTGCCGTTTTCAGGATTGACCAACAATTGAAAAATCACTTTCACACCTGTTTCCTGAAAAGCACGTGCCTGATTAACACGTGGATTTCGTCTAATTCGCTTACCTTGGATAATGATTGATAGACTTCCACTGCGGATGTAACAATTGCCAGCCGTATCGGCATAGTTGATGCCTGCATCTATGTACTCTTTGGCAATATCAGAAGGAATATAATGTGTAAAAAGCAAAATGGGTAGATTTTCTTCGCGGGAGGCATCTACTAATTGTGATAGCATAATGCCTTTATTTCCACGCGAAATTTCAGGTTTCACATCTACCAAAAAACGTTCACTCAGTATGGTTATTATACCGCTTTTTTTCAATTTTGTATCAGAAACACAAATATCAAAACCTGTGTTTCCCTTTAGTTTAACAATCGCATTATCAAGTATTTCAACCATTTTGTGCTGTGCCTTGTGTTCAGTAATTTATAATGTTCATTGTCAATGAACATGTAAAAATAATGAACAATATTGGATTGTGCAAGAGATTAAGAATTTATTTTGATATGGAAATAAAAACAGGGTTGACTTTTTCGGGGTTTGCCAGCTATTTTTGATAGTCCTTTTCTGTAATGAAGCCTTTCCAAATAAGAAGTGAATATTTTTCCGGGAACGGTTCCCTCATTTTTTGTATCTTTATGACATTGAAAACCTATAGAGATGAAAACCTACAGACAAGAATTTTACATTGAAACGACTACACGCCGCGCCTTTGTCAACATTACTCCACAGGTTCTCAAATGTCTTGAGGAGAGCGGTATTCAGGAAGGGATACTATTGTGTAATTCCATGCACATAACTTCGAGCGTTTTTATTAATGATGACGAATCCGGACTTCATCATGATTTTGAAAAGTGGCTGGAACACCTGGCTCCCGAAAAACCGCATTCTCAGTATCGTCACAATGGGGTGGAGGACAATGCCGACGCTCACCTTAAACGCCAGGTAATGGGACGGGAAGTGGTGATTGCCATAACCCAGGGTCGCCTCGATTTCGGGACATGGGAACAAATCTTTTATGGCGAATTTGACGGTAAAAGGAAAAAACGCGTCCTGGTAAAGATCATTGGCGAATAACCGGGCCGTAAATAAACAATTATGCACAGGATTTCGGAAAAATTCTGGACTGTCGGTACGGGCCGTACCGTAAAGTGCCTTCTTTGTCCTCATCATTGCGTGATCGGGGAAGGATTGTGGGGATTGTGCCGTACAAGAACTAACCGTGAAGGAGTGCTTTACAGTGTTGCTTATGGCAACCCCTGTTCTGTAACGGTAGATCCCATAGAGAAAAAGCCCTTATACCATTTCCTGCCCGGGACGGATATTTTTTCCCTGGCAACGGCCGGTTGCAATTTCCATTGCCTGAATTGCCAGAACTGGACTATTTCACAAGTATCTCCCCTGTCAGTTGGGAAAGAGAACCTGTCCCCGGTACAGATAACAGAGACTGCCCTGCGGTATAAAGTGCCGTCCATCGCTTTTACGTACACCGAACCTACCGTATTTTACGAGTATATGTACGATATCGCCGGACTGGCCCATGAAAAAGGATTGAAAACGGTCATGGTGTCTAACGGGTATATCAATCCCGAACCCCTGGCTGCCCTGATCCCGTATCTTGATGCGGTCAATATTGATCTCAAATGTTTTGACGACAAAATATACCGTAAAATAACAGGAGGAAAACTGCAGCCTGTCCTGGATACGATCCTGGCATTGGGAAAAGCCGGGATATGGATTGAGATCACCCACCTGATCATCCCGGGGATCACCGATGATCCGGCACAATTCAGATCTATGTGCCGGTGGCTTGTTGTCAATGGTTTTGCTTCCGCACCCCTGCATATCAGTCGCTTTTTCCCCACTTACAAGCTGGCTCATCTTACGCGGACTCCCCTTGAACACCTGACCAGGGCGAAGACCATTGCACTTGAATGCGGCATTCTCTTTGTTTATGCGGGGAATGTCCCGGATGATATACAAAGTCATACTATCTGTCCCACTTGCGGAAAGACTGTTGTAGAACGCCGGCAATACAGCATTATTAAAAAGAATATTGAAAAAGGAGCATGCGGTTTTTGCCATACACCCATTCCCGGGGTATGGGACTTTCACGATGCATCACCGTGAAGAATCTTGCCCGTAAAAACATAAAGACGGGCAGTTTTCCAGCCTTCCCATCCCAGACCGGCTTTGTCCCGGGAGCAATGTCCCAGGAATTCCTCCAATGTCCATCCCGTTTCAGTGGCCACCTGGGGAAGGAACACGCCTGAACGCCCACGGCCCTCAATCAGGATCCCGTGTTTACCCAATTCGATTTGTTTCACATCCGTTACCGGCATAAGAGGAGACAAGAGAGTGATCTCTATATCCAGATCTTTCAGATCGTCTTTACCCACCGGGTAAAAGCGGTCATCATAAAGTGCCGCGGCTACGGCCATTTCACGGACCAGTTTGTACAAAGGGATATCGGAAGTCATACGTCCTATGCACCCGCGTAGTTTTTTATTCTGATACAATGTTACAAAAGCCCCGCAACGCCTATGCAATGATTTGGGATATTCTTGCCTGTCCCGGAATGCACTGTCTTTACTTCCCAGAACGGCTGCTTCCACCCCTTTACGTGCCATATCCAACAACATAGCCTGTTCTTCGGAAGTAAATGAAAACTCCTGCTCCGAAACGGCAATAGCCCAATAGCCCACTACCTGATCTTTTTCCCCATATTCCCGTGTATCGCCTGAGTTTTTGTAATCTATAGCCGTGTATTGTATGGAATGATTCCCTGTTGTCATATACAGCAACGTAAGCACGGAAGTCCACCCGCACAGACCGGTAGCAAGTCCGGGGATCTTCCGGCTATCATGACTCTCAAGTGTTTTAAGCAAAACATCTGAGTCGTTGCTAAGGATAGCGTCTTTTGTAGCCGTATCTACTTTTATGGCATCTTTATATTGCGGGTAATGTGAAAAATCCGAACTGATCACAAACAGATTCTCTTTTCTCATGAATGGGGCTAAGACCTCTGCTATCCTTTTACAGACGTCTGCCCGTGCAGTTCCTATGACAATGGGGACAATAGTGAAATTGTCCTTCAGAACATATTGCAGAAAGGGTAATTGCACTTCAATGCTGTGTTCGTCCCGGTGTGCCAGACTGTCTGAAATAAAAAGACCGGGATAATCCGACACCAATTGCCGGCAACAGTCAACATCTACTGTAACATGGCCCAGTGGCGTACGAAAATCACCTTCCGTGTAAACGGCTGCCCCTTCAAAATGAACGTGGTGAGAGGACCCGATCACAAAAATCCTTTCGTATTTTTCCTCACTATCTACCTGGTTGAAAGCAGAAGCGGCAACACTTCCTGAAAAAATATATCCGGCATGCGGACTGATCACCGCCCGGACGTTATCACACCGCCGGGGTTCTGACTGCCGGAACAGTTCTTCCAACTCTTTTTCCAATCTTCCGGCTGTGGCAGCGTAAAACCTGCCCGCCACAGCAGGAGGTCTGATCGAAGTTTTCATGGTTATACGTTATTCAATGCCACATATATTCGGATTTTTCCAGCGGATCTACATGTTTATACATGTGAAAGAGCATATTCCGGCCCCTGTTCCACCAGTTTTTATAAGCCCGGACTACTTCTGCATGCGCCTGGTCGTCATCAATGTTTATGAATTCTATAGAATCGGATTTAGGATTCCGTTTTTTTAGCAGGGGATTTTGTGATGCATAATCAATAAAACCGTCATTTCTTTTTCCCGAATTAAGGCGAATGGATTCAACGACCCACAGCATATATATTCCCAGCCTGCATTCCCGCTGATAACAGGAAGAAAGCAAATTGTGCGGGAAATCGGTTATATGTTCTTCTGAACCGGCATATTTCAAAAGGGTGGGGATGGATTCATAGGTCAAAGCCGGCAGCCACATGGCCGTATATTCTCCGGACCTGACTTGATTGACAAAATATTCAGTTTCGGGTTTATCTTCCCCGTAATGTCGTTCACAGGAGAACAGGATTGGAAGTACAAGAATGATAAACAAGATTTTTAAGTATTTCATAATCTAAATATTAATCAATATGTAAATATAGAAAAAAGGTGCAACGTACACCGGGTGATCGTTGGGGTGGCAAAAATCTTTATTCCTGCGCCGTACCGACACGGATCTCCTGTACAATAGTTTGTTTATATCCGTTAAAGGTCAGGATAGCCCTGACGGTATGATCGCCTGGAGTCAGGGTGATAATGTCTCCGGTCTGGTGCTCCTGATCATTGAAGAACCATTGTATTGCCAAAGGTCTTTCAATATGCTGTACGGCGGGAGAATCATTCAATCTTAATGTGAAAGTGTCCCCGGCCAGGTATTCCCTTTGATCATACCGGATCATGTAATATCCAAGAGAGAACAGCAGATCGTCTTCACCTCCCACAATGGCCGAGATCTGAATATTCACGTCAAGACCAAATGCTTCTTTCCATGTGGTGTTAAGGGATTCAATTGAATTACCTGCATATCCGCCCATGGGAGCCATGGGACCGTTATCTGTCGCCAACGGATAACCTGAATCACTATCCTTAACGTAATAACCGAATTTTACGTCCTGACCGGAAGGAATCATGATCCCAAATTGTGACAGATCGAGTATCATCATAACGCCGAAGAAGGGATTATTCAGAATGCCGGAAAAAACACATTCATTTCCAAAGCAGATGAAAATACCGACCTCCGAGGCTTGTGTTCCGTTTACCAGGAACGACATCGAATGTACCGTCTGTCCTATATAGGGGGCCAGTTCTTGTGCAGAAAATCCTACAGCCCCGAATATTGTCCCTCCGGGAGATCCATAACCTATTGCATAACCTTCCCATGGACCGTGTTTTTTCAGGATTCCGTCATAGGGCCCTTCTTCTATCCTGATAAGCGTAAAATCAACAATGACTTCTCCCGTTGCAGAGGCATCTGTCTGACGGTATGCCGGATTATACCCTTCCTTGACAGCCTGAAGGTTGTATATCCCTTCCCGGCTTTGTGTAACAAAGACATATTGACCGTCATTGTCCGTTATTGCAGTCATGGCATCCGATGCTGCCTGGCGGACAGACTTCTTAAGTAAAACAGGTCCATGTATGGTAACGGGGGTCTTACCGGGAGGATCCGACTGAATATCTTCATGAGAAAGGATTACCGTTGCTCCTTCTATGGGCATTCCGTCCTGATCGGTTACCCTTCCCCGGATCTTCAGCTCCTGTAAACTTTTTTCCGACAAAGTGGCCGAAATCAACACATTGCAGTTAATTGACCACGGTGAGATCAATTGTTCTATGCTCTCTCCTGCATACCCTCCCAAAGGAGCCATTGGTCCGTCATCAATGGCCAGCGGATATCCCCAGTCACTGTCTTTGACATAGCATCCAAATTTGACAAGTTTCCCCGAAGGAATGACCAATCCCCGCTTATTAACATTGACCGTCATCATGGACCCGAACACCGGGTTTTGTACCGGCTCACACAATACGATCTCCTGGTCGAAAGTGATGAAAACGCCTACTTCGGCAGCTGAGGTGCCGTTAATCTGGAAAGAAACGCTTTCGATTTTTTTCCCTTTGTAAGGGATCAATTCTTCCGGAGAGAACCCGACTGCCCCGTAAACAGGTCCGCCCGCCGTCCCGAATCCGGCAGATCCCCCATTCCAATCCTTATGTTTTCTTAACAAACATACCGGATCTTCTTCCGAGTACATGGTAATGTCAATCTTTACCGTTCCCGGACGGGAGGCATTGGTTTGTTTAACGGCAGGATGATAACCGTCTTTTTCTGCAGTAATAATATATGTGCCTTCTTTGACCCCTACACTAAAATAATAGGCTCCGTTTTCGTCGGTAACGATCACGGCAACGGGTTCGGCTTTTTGGGGAGAGGTATGCATGACCTTCCCTGAAGCAATCATATCTTTGCCTTGTGAAACGGCGGAAGCGGATGAGGGTTCCGCTACCTGATGAGTCAGGGTAACGGTCGCCCCTTCAATAGGATTTCCGTTCTTATCTGCTACAGTTCCTATAATTACCAGATTAGAGCTCTTTGTAACCGTAAATGTAGCATGGGTACCATGATCTGCTATATCGGCAAGATAAATTCCTATGAAATTGCCTTTATGGTCCTTGGCCGCCGGAGAAGATGTGTCTGTAAAGAATCTGTTATTCGTTTTTCCCGGAAAAGGAACCTGGTTATTATGGGTGATGCTGGATTCAGGATAAACGGCTTCGATCAGATCGCAACACTGATGTGAAGCATAGGCGTTGATCCCGTCCCCGTTTTGCCATCTTTTAGCTGCCGTCATTCCGCCTACTATGTTTTCCGACATGTCTATATGAAAGATCAGCAGGCCGGAGCTGGGAATAAACATGTCCCAACCGGTCCTCTGGCGGTATTCGTAGATAAAGAACTCATTGTCATTGGAAGTGGGAACGGCAAAAGCATGATTCCCGGAAACGGGGTCCAGTCTGTACTCCCCTTCATTGTCAAATTCCTGTATTTCATTTTGCCTCCAACCAACCAGGATCCTTTCCACCGTTGTCAGATAGGGAGGGGTTCTTCCTGCATGGTTATAATTACCCTCTGACATCAGGGAAAAAGGCCCCAATCCCCTTGCCTCTCCGTTTTCTATTCCATCGGTATCGTAAAAATCGGGCAATCCGATAACGTGACCGAATTCATGACAATAGGTGCCGATACCTGCCATTGTAGATCCGGACGCACCTCTCAGTTCGGACGTACAGGCATAGGAATTGGTTTGAACTCCGTCCACGATGATACTTTTGTCTCCTGTGGTCCAGGCGTGAGGCCAGATGGTATGATCTGGCCCGCCTTCCGCTTCATTGTACCCGGCAAAATAAATGAAGATATTATCAATGACCCCATCCCCGTCGTTGTCGTATTGTGAAAAGTCCACTCCCAATTCATTGTCTGCCAGTCTTACGGCTTCTACCACCATTTCCCTTGCCCGGTTAAAGTCGTTTTCTCCATCGGCTTTATTGGCTCCGTAATAGGCAACTTCATTTGACAGTGTAACGGGTCCAATTACATCGAACAGAGGATCAAACATTCCCGATGAATTTTCATAAAAGTAATCCCTGACGGATCCTGTTGCGTCGTTGGCCGAGTAACCGTTCTGGTTCAGTAAATTGAAAAACATGTTTTCAGGCGATTCGATAGCAAAATAAAGGTCTTTAAACTGTACCAGAATAACAAGAAATCTTTTTTGTCCCATTGCAATCGAACGGGCAGGTCCTTTGACCCCGGGTAGCAGGTCCCGTTGAAGCAGGGACACATCGGTTCGTACGGAAAAATTACGGGCAAATTCTTCCCTGAGCCTGCGAGCCCTCTCAAGGGCAACGGCAGGAGGTGTGATCGTTGATGCATCTTGCAGCAAGAGTTCTTCACCAACCCTTGTTCCGGTTGCGACAACGGTGCCTTCAGCATTGAATTCAGCCAAATAATAGAACCCGTCGGGTCCCTGTTTTACCAGCCGGTTCCCGCTGGTGGTCCAGTTAAGAAATTCATCCCCGTGCTTGAATATGGTAATGACCGAACCGTCAGGCTGCTCAACCCGGATAGGGCCGGGATAAGCCTTAACGGCATAGGCACTATGAGAAAAGAAAGTAACAAATGCTATCAATAATAACCTGAAAAATATGTTTTTTCTCATAGTACGTTAATTATATACAAGGTAAGTGACTAGATTATCGTAATCGAACATCAACAATTTGTGATCTTCACTCCTGACGGCTTTTACCCGTTTTGTTCCCGACTGTATATGATCTGCACCGTAAACGGATACCTCAATATCGAAAGAATCTCCCTTTTTGGGATTCAGGGGAATGTTCTCCAGGCTTATTACCTGTTTTTGGGCATTGTTCTGGATACGGAAAGTATAATGTGTATTACCGGCAATGATGCTCCACTGGTCTATGAAAGCTTTATAGGAGACCAGGGTATCCTGCTTGTGGTAGATACCGTAAGTGTCATATACGTATTGTTCGGCAATGTCTTTGAAGACCGTTTTGTCAGTCAGTTCAGACAGGAGCAGGGGTATTTGATACCGGTGACCTGATCTTGTAGATTTTTTAGCAACTATTGTTGTGGTAGAAAGCGATCTGGCTGTTTCCAGGGTAATCATAAGCGTATCCCCGGTCAGGATATCTGCATTGATCATCATTTTGCACAGAACGGACTTCTTTGCTTCCAGGACCGGTTGGTGCATCAGCTTAAGGGTTACCGAAGCGCTCGCTTCTTCATCAAAATGGGGTTCCGCTCCTTGGGTTGACAGGTCTATGTTGAAATTTCCTGCCAGTTTTTTGCCTTTGGCTGAAAAAGTTACGGATTTGAGTTCTTCTCCTTCCAATGGTGTTCCCGTAACATCAATGGTAAAAGACAACAGCGTCATGATCTCCCTGAAAAAGATGCGGTACCCTTCCTGTTCATTACCCATAATCGATGTGCTCACCTTCCAGTCACAGGCAAAGAACATATCCCGGTCCCCGTCCTGTTCCTGGACCGGTTTCAGCTGACCCTGAATTGATTTGTAGGAATCACCGGCCGATTGTGTATATGGGTAATAGGCATACAAAGGTGTTTCGATTTGCGGACCGTTAAAGGTCCCAAAGGGGGTATCGGCTCCGGAAGACAGGTTAAAGCGAACATTGGAAGCATTACTCCCGTACAGGCCAATGGCATCACCAACATTCCAGAGGGTCAACAATCCGTCACTGTGCAGCGAAGTACGTGTAAGAGGGCCTTCTTGGCCGGGAAGAATGCCCGCCAGTTCCATGACGGTTTTATCTATGGGAGTCCGTCTCTTTTCCTCTTCCTGCCTGCATCCGCTTATCAGAACTATTACAATTATCGGTAAAATGATCTTTTTCATGATGTCCTGTTTAAAAGAGATCTCCATCATCTATGTATCCGTCTGCGCGCAACTGCGTTACCTGTATGTCCAGATACATATCCTGGCAGGATATGCGGATGGTCTCCGTCCGGTTTTCTGAGGAAAAGTTAACCTGAACGTCAATGGATAAATAACTGGTCCCTGCTTCTCCTGTTTTGTTCCTGACCGTTATCCAGTTGCTGTTTCCCTGAATGTCTGCCGTCCAGGGAAGGTACGCCGTTATGCTTATGGAGTTGTCGTTTCCTTTTTCGGCGGTAAGGGTAAGCGAAGTCTGTGACAAAGTGAAGCTGGCAGGTGTCTGCAACTGCATCTGTTCCCCGTAAGATACGCCGGCACTGTTTTTTGCATATGCCCTTACGTAATATGTCGTCTTTGACTTCAATCCCGTTATGGTGCTTTCAAAACGGCCCTTTCCACCCCCGTCATGGGTACGGGTAGGCAGATCTGCTTCAGGATTTGGGTTGTGGCTCCAGCAGACTCCCCGCTCCGTTACCGCAGAACCTCCGTCATCGGTGATATTTCCCCCGCTACGGGCACTGTAGGATGTGATTTCCGAGACTTGTGTCGTAGTCAGCAATGGTTTTGCCGGCAGGGTGGTAGCCGATAATTGATTCCCATAAGCGGTTCCTGCCTCATTTGTTGCGTAAGCCCTGAGATAATACGTGGTATTCGGCAGCAGTCCGTTAATAGTACTTGTAAAGGATCCCACACCCGATCCGTCGGATGTTTTCGTAGGCAGGTCCGCGGTAGGACTTGCTCCCGTACTCCAGCAAACGCCTCTCGACAGAACGGGAGCTCCGCCATCGTCGGTAACCGTACCGCCGCAAACCATCGAAGTAGTAGTGATCCCGGATACTGCTGTTGTTTGAACATTTGGCGCAACGGGTTTTTTGCATCCCCATAAAATGAATAAGGGCAGTGCGATCAGAACTGCCGGCAGATAATTTAATTTCATGTATTAAAAGTATCTATTTCTTTTATCATAGCAAAAAGAAACTGCAAGATCTGACAATTAAAGAAAAAGAATTAACATCAGTTGTCCGCTCAAGGGGATTAGGAAATTGTCCTGTCATTTGGTTAAAAACAACCGGATTAATGGCAAATAGACTATGTGTTTGATCCGGTTCCTGCCTGCTTCTTTTTGTCTTCCTTTTTCCAATGAAAAAACTACAGAACAATCATCACGATCCCAGAGATAACCATTCCCAACGCATACCAGAAACGTACCTGTCCTTCAGCCTTGTCCACTTTTATATTAGCCAGCAGACGCGGTCCCAGTAAAGCTCCCACAACAGATCCCGAGGTCAGGAAATAAACGATTGTCATATCTATCTGACCGACCAGAAAATGTGCTCCCAAAGCGGAACAAGTGTTAACGAATACAACCATCAAAGAGGTCCCGACAACGAGCTTCAACGGCATCCTGATGCTCATCAGTCCTGCCAGGATAGGCGCCGTACCGCTAGTTCCGAATGTGGCGGTTATGATACCGGAGATGAAACCGTAGAGGGAACTTCTCGAATATGTGCCCACCTTTGTTAACACCTTGAGTCCCTCCCCGTTTGCAATCGCCTTCTTGTCTTTTCATTGACCTAAATACATAATTACTGCAATAATGATGGAATAGATGCCAAAACTCACCCGCAACTGTTTTGCAGTTATCATGTTGGCAATGCGTGCGCCCAGCAGTGCCCCAAAGATCCCGGCTGCTGCGAAAATCAAACCAATACGTAGATCCAGGTTTTTCTTTTTGTAATGACCGTAGGCACCGGCCAGACATATCGGTAATGTTGCCGCCAGGGAGCTGGCAACGGCAATCTGCGGAGGGGTTTTGAAAAAGATGGTAAGCAGAGGTATAAAAACGAATCCGCCCCCTCCTCCTGTAAAGGAACCCAGGAATCCCACGATCAAACCTAAAAAGGGCAACCACAAATAGGCATATTCAAAAGTGGAGTGAAAAATCATGTCTTATTTTTTCTTATAGGCTTCTTCCAGAACGGAGGGAGCCTTGCGGTAGATCTCTTTCAGCAGATCAAAAGAAATACGTATTCCCGCCCTGAAGGTAAGTCCCAGGTATTTGCCTATGGCTTTATTCACCTTGTCTTTCTTTTTTTGTTTAGCGAGGAATAAAATTCCGAATACTCTCCGATCAGTTTGCCAAAATGTTTCTGGGATTCGATCCAATCGGCTCCCGAATACGAGCCGCATACCTTTTCTGTTTTATCAACAAAAGTCCGGGCACGGTAAGTAAAAAGAAAAGCCGGTCCCGTTCTGTAAGCCACCATCTGTTGTTTCTCTCCTGAAAGCAGTATTCCGGAAAATAAAAAAACGGACAAAAGTATGGATTTGATCATAATATGATAGATCGGCACACCCAAAAATAGAAAAAATAATTAACTTTAACATATTGGAAACTAACTTAAAACTATTGGATATGAAAACCGTTACTACTTTTTTTTCGGTACTTTTGTTGCTATTGATGATTTCCTGTAATTGTCCCGTTAAACAGAACGCCCTGCCTGTTCAGGAAGAACAAACCGCAGTGGAGTTCAGGGATTACGGTCCGGAACCGTTTGTTTTTGATATTGAAGCCTATACGCTTGAAAACGATCTTTACCGCAGGGCCATCTGGACAGGGACCAACATGCAAATGACCCTGATGAGCCTGGATCCCGGCCAGGAGATCGGTTTGGAAAAACATCCTGATATAGATCAGTTCCTGAGGATTGAATCCGGAACGGGCGTTGTCGTCATGGGAGATCTGGAGGAAGAACTCAATTTTCAGGAGGATGTGAAAGATGATTTTGCCATTTTCATTCCTGCCGGCAAATGGCATAATGTAATCAATACGGGTGATGTGCCATTGAAAATATATTCAATATATTCTCCTGCCGAACATCCGTACGGGACCGTTCACAATACCTATGAAGAAGCGATGGAGGCTGCCGGTCACCATCATCACTGATACGATCAGAATCGGTTACCAGTTCGGATGATCATTTTTTCGTCACTTCGGAACCGCCGTATGTGTTTATGGAGGTTATGATACAATCTCCCTTATAGTATATTTTGCTTGCTCCAAAAGCTTTGACCTTCATGGCTCCCTGGCAGGTGATCTCCATTTGGCTGGCACCCGAAAGATTACAGTCCAGGACCATAGCGGTAAAGTCAAAGCCCTCAAAACGGGAAGCCCCTCTCAGGTCTATTTCGCAGTTGACGGCAACACCTGTGAAGTTAAGATGAGATGCCCCGCCGGCTTCAAAATATGCATTGTTCAGTACAACATCGCAGGTGGCATCTATCCTTGAAGCTTCCGATGCAACGAATGACGTCAGAAAAGAATGGTAGGGGATCGTCACTTCCGTACGAACCGATGAATATCTTATCATGCTTTTGGAATACCTTATTACAAGTATGTTGTCTTCATTAACATAAGTATCCAGGAACGGCATAAAAAGTTCATCGGCCCTGACATGGATTTCAGAGGCCGTATTCGACAGATAGACACGGATTGCACTTTCCACCCTTATTCCCGTGTATGTCTTTGTTATGGTTCTGGTTTCTTCAACGGCGTTTCCATTGCCTATGACCCCTGAACAGGAATGACAGCAGACGGCCCCGGCAATCAGTGTTATAAATAGTGTTTTTTTCATGTTTTCAAGACGAAAAACGGAATGGTTATGTTGCATATTAAATATTTATCCGGCCAGCACGGTATATATGGTAACAAAAACGGTCCAGAAACTGACGCCGTTTATGAAGAAGATCTCACTGATCCCGTTGAGACCCTGCCGGATAATATAAATCACCGTCAGGAGTACCGTGCATCCGATCAGGATAAGTCCCATAAATCCGAGGAAAGGCATCGTTTCCATGACAGCTGTCTGGAACAGGACAATAAGGGTGGGGAGGCTCAGAAATACTACTGCGGCGAGCATGTTGTGGAGCAGGCGTTGTAGGGTGGAACTCAGGCGGCTGAAGCTGTAGGGCTTGATGTTGTGGGGCACGAATGCAAGGAGGGTAAAGAAGGCAAAACTGTAGGTTATGTATTGCATATACGTTTCGTGTTCTCCCAGGTTGTAGTGTTTTGACAACAGCCAGAAAAAAGCATAATGCAATATGGCCGTAGCAAAAAGCAGTCGCGTGTATCCCTTTCTGAATTTCTTGTCGTAAAGTGTCTTATTGCTCAGAAAGCTCAATGTCTGCTCATGCAAGTCAAAATCTATCTGCCGGACGACCCGCCGGACCGTAAAAGGGATCAATCCTGCATAGATGAATCCGATGATCAGGATGCCCAGTTTAATCCAAATCATAAGAACAGGTATTATTCGTTCAAAATTGGGAAAAACTTCCCGATATGTCAATTTTTATACCTTTACATCATGAAAACAACGGGATTGATTTTATGCATGATCTTATTTCTTTCCTGTACGCAAAGGGATGAGGTCAGGCTCTTTGAGGAAAAGGTTACTGCGGCTTTGCAACGACAACTGGAATATTATCCCGAAAGCTCGCTCCGGGATATCTACAAAAATTTTTTCCAGGATAAATTCGGTCCGGGACACCTGTTGTCCGACACCGCATCTGCCGGCCGGTACCTTCGCAACGAGCTGGGTTCTTATGATCCTGACACGTTACGCTACGTATCTTCTTACGCCGAACCCACCGGATGGGAACATCGCTTTGTAAGGGTTGATCTGCGTGTGATCAAAGAAGGGAAAGTCAGCTACCGGGACTTTTTTGAAGCGTTTGTACGCAGCGTTCGGGACGCGCCGGAGGTGTCGGTGAAAGACTGGTCCAAGGAATGGGAACGGATAGTGAAGGTTATGGAAAAACTTGAAAGTCCCGTTACACATCATCCAAGCTACCGGGCAGATAAAGATTCCCTGGCGGCTATGCTGCAACGGGGGGAATTTGTCGTGCATCACAGCCGTGATTACGTAGCAGCGTATGCCCCACATTACCGTTTGATCTCTGTTCAAGAACTTCAGTCGTTGGGTCTTTGAACCAGGGCGAATGACAAAATCCCCTGGGCACAAAGCTCCCCGTCCACACGGGCTTCGGCCTTCACAAAGAATATCATGGCTTTTTGTTTTGTGATAGTTCCTTTGATTTCTATGGTATCGCCGGGACGGACCTGCCTTTTGAAGCGGATCTTGTCCAGTCCGGCATAAAAAGGAATTTTTCCTGCCAGGTGTTCCTTTACCAACAGGCTGCAACATTGTCCCATGATCTCACACAAGATCACACCGGGTACAATGGGATAACCGGGAAAATGTCCTTTCAGGAAAAACTCTTCACCTGTAACGGTATACCGGGCATGTACCACATTGTTTTCGTCCATCTCCATGTGGTCTACAAGAAGCATGGGCTCCCTGTGGGGCAGAAACTCCATAATTTCTTTTCTGGTCATAGTCTTAAGTTTTAAATTTTCGCAAAGCTACCGTAGCGTTATGACCGCCAAAACCCAACGAATTGGAAAGGGCTATGGTGATCTCTGCTTTACGGGCTTTTCCGGGAACATAATCCAGATCGCATTGCGGATCGGGATTCTCCAACCCTATGGTCGGAGGAACAATGCCCTCTTTGAGGGCCAAGGCAGTAGCTATGATCTCGGCAACACCCGCCGCTCCCAGCATATGTCCTGTCATGGATTTGGTGGAACTGATCAGGGCTTTGCGGGCTGCCTCCTCCCCCAAAGCCGTTTTAACAGCCATAGTCTCTGTCGGGTCGTTCAGGGGGGTGCCGGTGCCATGTGCGTTGATATAGATCATTTCACCGGGAATATAGTTTGAATCGGATAAAGCACGTTGCATGGCCCGGGCTGCCGTGGAACCGTCCGGCCGGGGAGCGGTATAATGGAAAGCATCGCAGGTGTTTCCGTATCCGGTTATTTCTGCATAGATCGTTGCACCGCGGTTTATGGCACGGTGGTATTCTTCCAGGATTACAATACCTGCCCCTTCCCCTATGACAAAGCCCTGACGCTGTGCGTCAAAAGGGATCGATGCCCTTTGGGGATCTTCCGCCCGTGAAAGAGCCCGGCTGTTGTTGAACCCTCCTACCGCAAGCGGAACAATGGCGGCTTCGGAACCCCCGGCAATGATACCGTCGGCATACCCGTGGCGGATAGCCAGAAATGCTTCTCCTATGGCGTGGGTTGACGTGGCACAGGCGGTCACTACCGGCAGGCAGGGACCCTGGGCATTGTAGGCAATAGCGATATTTCCGGCTGCAATATTGGATATCATAGTCGGGATAAACAGCGGGGAAACGCGGTTTGCTCCGTTTTCAAAGTATTTTTTACATTCGGCAATGAAGGTATGGATACCTCCTATTCCCGAACCTACGTATACGCCCAAACGTTCGGGGTCTATCTCCGGATTGCTTTCCTTCATGGCCTGGTGGGCTGCTGCCATGGCATACTGGGTGTACAGGTCTGCTTTACGCGCCGTTGGAACGTCAATCCCATGGTCTGAAGGATTAAAATCCTTAACCTGGGCGGCCACTTTTACGGAAAGATCGGACGTGTCGAACGAACGGATGAGGTCCACTCCGCATACACCTGCCTTGAGATTATCCCAGAAAACCGGGACACTGTTCCCGACAGGAGAAATGATCCCCATACCTGTAATGACGATTCTTCTCATAAGGTCGTTGATCGTTAGATTTTTAACAAAACAGCGGCCTGCTGCATCATCTCTTCGATTATTTCACGGGCAGGCTGAATTTTTTTGACAAGCCCTGCACTTTGTCCGGCCATAAAACACCCCGTTTGATTATCTCCTTCAACCGAAGCCTTTCGCAAGGCGCCGGCTCCGTAATTGTCGGCTTCTTCCTGGGTCAGGTCATGATCGTTTTCCATTTGAGCAAATTTCCTGGTAAAAGGTGTTTTCAAGGCTCTTACCGGATGTCCCAGTTTTCTGCCGGTTACAATGGTATCCGTGTCCCCGGCTGAAATGATCTTTTGCTTGTAATTCGGATGAATCTGGCATTCTTCCGCAACCAGGAAACAGGTTCCGCACTGTACTCCTTCGGCTCCCAGCATAAAAGAGGCGGCAACACCGCGTCCGTCGGCAATGCCTCCGGCTGCTATTACCGGGATCGATACGGCGTCACAGATTTGCGGGACCAGGGCCATGGTGTTCAATTCTCCCACGTGTCCTCCGGCTTCGGCTCCTTCTGCTATCAGGGCAGAAGCTCCCATCCGCTCCAGTCTTTTGGCAAAGGCCACCGAAGCAACTACCGGGATCACTTTGATTCCGGCTTCGAGCCATCCGTCCATATATTTTCCGGGCATTCCGGCACCTGTCGTTACCACGGGCACTTTCTCTTCCAGCACAGCCTGTGCGACCTGGTCTACAAAAGGACTCATTAGCATGATGTTCACGCCAAATGGTTTTTTTGTCAATTTCCTGCAAAGTGTTATCTGGGATCTTAAATATGCATCATCTGCATTCATGGCCGATAGGATACCCAGTCCTCCTGCATTCGAAACGGCTGCAGCCAGTCTGGCCTCCGATATCCAGGCCATGCCTCCCTGGAAGACAGGGTAAGTAATACCGGTAAAATCACATATTCTGCTTTTGATCATTTTCATAATTATTTAATTAATAGTCCATGTAAAAAGACAGGCCCCGGCTGTAAAACCGGCACCAAATCCACAAAGTATGACAGTATCCCCGTTTTTCAACTCCCCGCTTTTGTTCAATTCATCCAAAAGAATGGGAATGGTGGCGGATGATGTGTTTCCCAGGCGTTCAATGTTGTGGGGGAATTTTTCCTCAGGTTGACGCAACTGTGTCCTTATGGTTTCTATGATACGTATATTTGCTTGGTGCAAAATGTAATGGTCCACCTGGTCTGCCGTATATCCGGTTTCCTTTAGGATGCGTTCGATCCCTTCCACGGAAGCATTGACGGCCATTTTAAAGACTTCTTTTCCGTTCATATACAAAGGGACGCCCCTTTGCTGGTATTTTACGAATGGGCAGTCTTCCAAAGGCCGCTGGTAATAGAGGATCTCAGGCCGGTGCTTGGCCGTTATGTATGAAGCTTTGAAATCGTTCCCTTCCGTAACGACGACAGCCGCTGCACCGTCCCCAAAAAGGACTGCGGTGTTCCGGTCTTTCCAGCTGCACATACGGGTAGGTTCTTCAGCACACAGAATGAGTATGTTTTTTGCCTTGCCTGCCATTTGGTATGCATGGGCCATATCCAACCCGTATACAAATCCGCTGCAGGCAGCGTTCAGGTCCACACAGGGACACGATGCATTGATCTGGCCGGCAATAAGGCAGCTAAGGGAAGGAGTTACGTAATAATTCATTACGTTGGAACATATGATATAGTCGAGTTCCGCCCCGTCCATATTGGCTTCTTTAAGGGCTCTTTTTGCAGCTTCCACAGCCAGGTCTGTCAAGTTTTCGTCCGATATGATTTTGCGCTCCGAAATTCCGGTGCGTGTGCGAATCCACTCATCACTGGTATCCATAAACAGGGATAGCATTTCATTAGTGACAGATAATGAGGGCAATGCACTTCCAGTTCCAATGATTTTCATAGTCAGTATCCTTTGTTTTTAATGACGAGAGCTTATAATGCTCAAAAATCCTGCCAGAACAAAACAAGGATCTCTTAAAAGGTAGAAAACGAGCGGGTAACTATCAATAGAACAACATTATAGAATCAATGTACGGAGGATGTTAGAAGAGGAACACATTCGCTTTTGCACACGTTTCAAGTGTGGATTGGGGCCATACCGACGATTGTACTTCCCCAATATGGCACTTTCTCAACAGCAGCATGCATAAGCGGGATTGACCTATACCGCCGCCCATAGTCTGAGGTAATGTATTGTCTAAAAGTAGTTTATGAAACTTAAGGGATGCCCTGTCCATGGCGTTTGCACGTTCCAGCTGGTAACGCAAGGACTGGGGATTTACACGGATCCCCATTGAGGAAAGCTCGACTGCCGTGTCAAGTTCCGGATGGTAAATGATAATATCCCCGTTCAGACCTGAAAAACCCGGTCCGGTTTCGGTACTCCAGTCATCGTAATCCGGTGAACGTCCGTCATGTACTGTTCCGTCGCCCAAAGGGCCTCCTATTCCCTGAATGAAGACGGCCCCGTATTCTTTGGTTATGGCATTTTCCCGTTCTTTGGGACTCAGGCCGGGGAAAAGCCTGCGGAGTTCTTCGGCATGAATGAAAAAAATATCATGGGGCAGGTATGGTGGCAGTTGATGGAACCTTTCGCTCAGAAGGAACTGGGTGCGTTTAATAGCGTAATAGATAGACTTGACACACCGGCGGAGCGTTTTTTCCGTCCTTTCTTCCGGCAGGATGACTTTCTCCCAGTCCCACTGGTCAACGTAAATGGAATGCAGGTTGTCGGTAATCTCATCGGGACGTATGGCATTCATGTCGGTATATATCCCCATACCGGGTTCTATGTGATGGCGCCAAAGGGCATACCTTTTCCATTTTGCCAATGACTGTACGATCTCCACCTGTTTCCCCGAAAGTGTTTTCAGAGGGAAGCGAACGGGTTCTTCGGTTCCGTTCAGGTTGTCGTTAAGGCCTGTCCCTTCCTTTACGATCAGGGGTGCCGTAACACGTCTGAGCTTAAGTTCTCCGGATAATTCCGTCTGGAACGTTTCCTTAATAAATTTAATGGCCTGTTCTGTTTGCCAGATATCGAGAAGAGATCTGTACGACGGGGGTATGTATGTGTTGTCCATTTTGGTGTTCATTGTATTCTTATGCGAAAATACAACAACCTGATCATAAAATGCAATCGGGCAAGATCTCTTAATAATTCTTACATTTGCATAAAGTAAAGTGGTAATCCGCAATAAAACAGATACTTTTTACTTTAGATTGTCTGTAAATGATTATCAAGATCACTTTTTTGGGTACGGGTACTTCTACGGGAGTTCCCATGATAGGTTGCCAGTGCAAGGTCTGCAGTTCTCCCGATACGAGGGATAAGAGACTGCGTTCTTCCGTTTTAGTAAATGTGATCAAAGAAAATGAGCCCGCTACCGGTATCCTGATAGACGCGGGACCTGATTTCAGGCAACAAATGCTGGTCCACGGGATCACTTCGCTGGAGGGCATTTTGCTGACCCATGAACACCGGGACCATATTGCCGGTCTGGACGATGTAAGGGCGTTCAACTTTTTATCTCACAACCCGGTTGCGGTATATGCAGAAAAAAGGGTACTCAATGCGTTGCAAAAGACATTTGAATATGCCTTTACGGGATCTTATTTTCCCGGACTTCCCAGGATGAAATTACATCCCATTGACCTGGAGCCTTTCGCTATAAACGGAGTCAGTGTCATTCCCGTTCGTGCCATGCATGGTTCTCTGCCTGTATTGGGATTCAGGATTGGGCCGTTCGGCTACCTTACCGACGTGAAAGATATAGAAGAGAAGGAACTTGATAAATTCAGGGGAGTTGATGTGTTTGTTGTCAGTACCGTACAAAAAACGCCGCACAGGACACATTTTTCATTATCGGAGGCTGTCGATGCAGCCAAGCGGGTAGGAGCACCAAGAACCTATTTGACACATCTTTCCCATTGCCTGGGGCCTTATGTTGAGTTGTCCCATGAGCTTCCGGACGGGATACGGCTTGCTTACGACGGGATGATCCTTGAACTTCCGTTCACAGGTACCTGATGATATAATAGATCATAATCCCGCTTGAGACGAGTTTCATTCCTGTCCCAAAGAGAAAACCCAGGAAAGAGCCGAATGCGGGCCAAAGTGATCCTGACAGACCTCCATTCCTCCGGCTGTAAAGCATTTCTCCGGACAACGCTCCCAGAAAAGCACCTGCAATCATTCCCCACGGAGGGAAGAAAACGATACCCAGGAGCATTCCCGCAAGAGCAAACCTTGTCGCAGCGCGGCTGCCACCTGTCAGTTTGGTAAAATAAGCCGGGACCAGATAATCCAGGACGGTTACCACTACCGTTATGATTCCCCAAAGAAGCAGAAAGGACCACTTCATAGTACCGTCGCTTTTAAAAAAAAGCAGGATCAAACCCAGAAAACTAAGCGGAGGACCGGGCAGGACCGGCACGATGGAGCCGATCAATCCCAGGATACCCAGAATAACGGCCGATACCTGAATTACAATATCCATCGCACAAAACGTTCTCTGGCCTTACGAAGGTCTTTAGATAAGAGCCATCTTATGTCCGAACGTGTTATACGGAACCATTTGTAATACTGATAAAAGAACAAAGGGGCCGGCAGGAATACAATTACCGCTGCCAGGGCAAATTTCCATTTTACAAACCCGAACAAAACGGATATGATGATTAACAGGCTCAATGTCCAGAGCAAAAGTAAGGCTACATAACGCACGGAATTGTGGAACGCCCGGTCTTCTGTTTTTAAGCAGATCAGATGGGACACAAAAAGAGTGGGGGCGGACAGGGCTGTACAAGCAATAAAATACGGGAACAGGGTGATCAGTAAAAAAATACGGAAAAACAGGAAGAGCCCTAGACGGGGATTGGCTACGGAGGCCATGCTGATCCTTCTTTTTATGCGTTCATTGGCAAACAGAGAGATCTCTTTCAACATTTTCTCACTTTCCCGGGGGTCAGACTCACGTTTTTCGAGGATCTTCCTGACCGTTTGTTTGTTGGCAGTAAGCCTGTCCCTAAGGCAATTATAGTTCAGTTTTAGTTGTGTTATGCGTCTATAGCAGGACATGTTGCATAACTCCCATGTGGCATCGTAATGGGTATCATCCGGAATATAAAGGATCAGCTCTTTCATGGTTTTCTGAAGCTTCTCCTTCAGATCGTTCATGATCACCGGTTGTTCCTCTGCCCTGGGATGGGAAGCTACGTATTGGGTTACGTTTATGGGATCTCCTATTTGCAATAAAAGGGAAGAACGGTACCGGAAAAAACTCCCGTATTCAAGTCCCATGGGGACAATGTAAACCGGTTTTTCCCCGGCAATCTCTTCATTGGCCAGCAGGGCAATACGGAAAATACCCTTACCCAGGGGCAACAGGCTGTGCATGGGACGATGCGTTCCTTCGGGAAGAATCACGAAAGGAACGTCATTTTTGAGCACTTCTGCGGAGCGTTTTATGATCTCATCATTGTATTTCAATGTGTTTCTGCCGTCCCGGATCCGGTTTATAGGCATGATCCTTAAAAAGAAAAAGAGTCTTGCCAGCAATGGCTTTTTAAAAATATCCGACCGGGCAACGAACACTTTCGGGCGGTTATCCAAATCCAATACTGCCAGGGCATCCATCAGGCCATTGGTATGGTTGGAAGCAAAGATCAATGCCCCGTCGGAAGGCAGTTTCTCTATTCCGTAATATTCCCGTTTGCCGTAAGATAGCCTGTAAAAAAAGCCGACATAATACTTCAGAACAGTATAATAGATGTTCCTTTCGTAAATGCGTTTTTTACGTCTTTCTCCCATAATCTACTCCTGAGCGCAGGCTCGCCGCTGTTTCCTCAAAGAAGCAGCGTTGAAGAGCACGGAAACTCCCAGACCTGATATGATATGCCATACACCCCACCAGGCCGTAATAAACAACATGCCTCCCAGGGCCAGTTCGGGAGGGAAGATCTTTGGATTAAACAGGAGTACCAATCCAAGTCCCGAATTTTGGATACCTGTTTCAATGGTGATCGTACGCCTGTCTTTAACAGGAATGCGGAACACTGTTCCGACACCGTACCCGATGCTCAAAGCCAGAGCATTATGAAAGAATACGATGATGAAAATATAATGTATGTATTGTATGAAAAGACTGAAATTGTTGCTAAAGGACAGCACTACCAAGGCTATGAAAAACAGCAGGGAGAAAAACTGCATGGGTTTCTTCATTTTATCAGCCGTTTTTGGGAAATAGTGCGCAAACAACATTCCCAGCACTAAAGGCACTCCCAGCAGGATAAACACAGTTTCAAGCGTCTGCCAGATATCTATATGCAGCGGTTGAAGGGCGGCATCGGCATAACGGCTCAGGTAACGGGTGTAGAGACCTCCCCAGAAAGCAAAATTGAAAGGGGTCATAAATGTTGCCGTCGAAGTAGTTATAGCCGTCAGCATTATTGACAGTTCGGTGTTGGCCTTGGATAAGGATGACATAAAATTGGAAATGTTCCCACCCGGACAGGCTGCAACCAGGATCATCCCCATGGCTACCATGGGTGTAATATGGTTTCTGAAAACAATAATCAGCAGAAATGTCATTGCAGGTAGCAAAAACAATTGACAGATCAATCCCAGAATGGCAGATTTAGGCCGGACTAACACATTTTTAAATTCAGCCGGTTTGATCCCCAGGGCTACCCCAAACATTACCAGTGCCAGTACAAAATTGATGATCCTCATTCCCCCGGCAGAGAAATTTAGCCGGATGGAGTCTAGATTAAGCAGTTGTTCATACATATAGTACAAATATATGAAAAAATGCTTGCCGTAAAATAAACGGGATTAATAAACTTCAAAAAGAACGGGATCTCCCGAAACGCTATCTCCTGCCACCCATAGATCAAATTGCCCGGGTTCAACAACTTTTTCCATTTGTAAGTTCCAGAAAGCAAGATCATTAACAGGCAGTGTCCACATAACCGTACGTGTTTCTCCCGGTTCCAAGGTTATCCTTTCGAACTTTTTCAATTCTTTCACGGGACGCGTGACGGACCCGGTTTTATCGCATACATACAGCTGAGCCACTTCTGTCCCGGAACGTTTTCCGGTATTAGTCAGGTCAAAGGTAAGGGAAATCGTGTCTTTTTTGCCGTACAAGACTTTGTCAAGGTGAATATTCGTATAAGCAAATGAAGTATATGAAAGTCCAAATCCGAAGGGGAACTGTGGAGCAATTCCTTGGTCAAGGTAGAATGAAGTATTTCCCAGGGAAGTCTGTCCTGCTTTCAGGGGAATGTCATCTATAAATGTTTCGTTGCCCAGAAAGGGGCGTCCTGTCCTGTTGTGATTGTAATAAACGGGTATTTGCCCTGAAGATACGGGAAAGGTAACAGGCAGCTTTCCGCTGGGGACTTCTTTCCCGAAGATCAGGTCTGCAATGGCCGTTCCTCCCATGGTACCCGGATGAAAAGCAAACAATAGTGCATTGCTGCATTCCTTTTCCCGACTAAGTGTTAGGGGTCTTCCGGCCATAACGACGGTAATCACCGGTTTACCGGATGATGCCAGGGACGCGATCAATTCACTTTGTGCTCCCTGCAGATTCAGGTCTGCCAGACAGTGTGCTTCTCCCGAGAGGATAGACTCCTCTCCTACAATGACGATAACGGCATCCGCCTTGCGGGCAGCGGCAACGGCTTTACGGATACCTGCCGGATTTTTGTCCCTGGAAAAGGCAAGTCCCGGTTCATACAAAATGCGGACGGCATTTCCGTACAATTGACGGAAGGCGGTTAACGGAGTAACGGTCCTTTGTTCTTCCCCGTCAAAGATCCAAGTACCCAGCTGCTCGTACGGAGCATCTGCCATCGGTCCGGTGATTAGTAACGTCTTTGTCTTTGAAGCGTCCAGGGGGAGCGTTCCGTCGTTTGAGAGCAGAACTGCGCTTTCAACGACACTTTTTCTTGCCAGTTCCAGGTGTTCCGGAGCATAAAACACCTGTTTGTGCATTTGTTCATCCACATAAGGGTTGTCGAACAATCCGAGCTTGAATTTTACCCTCAATATATTTCTTACGGCCTGATCTATCCATTTTTCGGATATTTTTCCCTCAGCGGCAAGTTCTCCCAGGTGTGAGACGTAGGTAAAGGACATCATATCCATATCTACTCCGGCTTCCAATGCCAATTGCGAAGCATGGGAAGCATCTGACGCAAAGCCGTGCGGGATCATTTCATAGATGGATGTCCAGTCACTGACCACAAATCCGGTAAAATCCCATTCATCGCGCAATATATCACGCAAAAGGAAACGATTTCCCGTTGAGGGAATTCCGTCGTTGTCGTTGAACGAGGTCATTACGGTCAGTGCCCCTTCCTGTATGGCAGCTATGAATGGCGGAAGATAAACGTTACGCAGGACACGTTCCGGAATGAAAGTACTGTTGTAATCACGTCCTCCTTCTGCTGCGCCATACCCGGCAAAGTGCTTGACACAGGCTGCCATGGCCGTCGGATCCGCCGGATCGTCACCCTGGTATCCCCTTACCATGGCCATCCCCATTACGCTTGTCAGGTAAGTGTCTTCTCCAAACCCTTCTGCGATCCTTCCCCAGCGGGGATCCCGTGAAATATCCAGCATAGGGGAGAAGGTCCAGCGTACCCCTGTGGAAGTAGCCTCAATGGCTGCAACACGAGCTCCCTGTTCTATCAATCCGGGATTGAATGTAGCGGCCAAACCCAGGGGTATGGGGAAAACGGTCTTGAATCCATGAATCACGTCCCTCCCTATGATCAGGGGAATTCCCAACCTTGATTCTTCAATTGCAATTCTCTGATATTCATTTACAAGGGCAGGATCTACCACATTGATCAGGGATCCGACCTGACCGTTACGAATACCGTCTGCCAACTGTTGATCTATATTACTGTTGAAAAAAGAGATCAGATTCATCTGACCTATTTTTTCTTCCAGAGTCATTTTCTTTACCAGGCGGTCAATTTTTCTTTCTATTTCACGGTCAAAACCGTTCTTTTCCTGTGCACAGGACCACATCACAGAGGTACATACCAGGATCAGAAATATCTTTTTGAGTTGTATCATGGAATAGTTTTATTTTTTTTGAAAGACCCGTACGTAATCAATATAATAAGTAGCCGGAAGTACTGTGGGATCTACCCCTTCCGCACCGCCCCAATTCCCTCCCCATGCCAGATTGAGCTTAAGATAGAAAGGTTTGTAGAACGGCCAGTTGTCATAGATCCCTTTTTGATCATTGTTGAAGGTAAAATAACGCACTCCGTCAATATATCCGTAAATGGCATCTTTTGTCCATTCTACGGCATATGTGTGGAATGCAGTCTGGGAGTCCGGAATGAATTTTTCAGCGGTTCGTTGCGTTCCTATCATATGATTGTAACTGTTGCAGTGAATGGAACTGCTTACCCAATTGGGCCGGTAACCCACATGTTCCATAATGTCAATTTCACCGTCACCGGGCCATGTCTTGAAATTTTTAGGCATCATCCAGAAAGCGGGCCAGGTACCTTTGCCAACCGGAAGTTTCAGTCGTGCCTCAAAATACCCGTATGTCCAGCTGCGGTGGGTGTTCATACGTACAGACAATACTTCATTTCCCGATTGTCTTGCAATGATCTTCAATACTCCATCCGTCACCATTGCACACGTATCCTTCCCTTCGTGGCCGGGTATGTAACGTTGGATTTCATTGTTACCCCAACCCCCGGCACCTGTTTCAAACCACCATTCTGATAGATCTAACCGTTCGAATTCATCCCGCCATACCAGTTTATATCCATCGGGAGCTTCAACGTTGGGGTCAACGATTGTGACAGTATCCGCCGGATTTAAATGTTGTAAAATGGAAAGCTCTTTTTTATAACTGCCGGATTGAAAAGTCAGCACACATGTTCTGTTTTCACCGGTCCTGTTTTCCGTTGCATTGACAGTAAGCGTGGTTTTTCCTTCCAATCCCCCGGTAGGGAATGTGGAACACCAGGACTCTCCGGACGAAACGCCCCATTCGCAATTGGAAGTGACGGTAAGGGAACGGGATTCCGCTGCGTAACTAAAATCCAGATCGGTTTCGGAAATCTCTATCAGCGGATTGTCAGACGGTTCCGGCCCGCTTCCACCGTTACAGCCACAGGTGGTCAATGCAAAAGAAGCAATTATAAAAAAGAGCTTTTTCATAGTTGTGTTTTATGTATTAGTTGACATATCGTTTGAAACGATAGTGCCAGGCAATCGTTCCGTTGTCGGTTACCAGTTCCAAAATGTAAGGTGTCATTTTAACGATCTTGTAAACAGGATTGTTTAATGTTTGCATGTTAGGAATGTAACTGACAAAGGTTTGCGCCGGCCATGTGATGATGCCGTCTTCCAGGACGTATGTTGTATTCTGCGGTTCTACCGGCACTTCGTAATCTGCACCTGTCGTCCCGTATTCAGGATGGAATCCGCTTTCCCAGTTGCAGTAAATGGTGCCCCCGGGACCCGGATCGAAAGTGTACGAACCGTCTGCTTTAAAGGTCAGGATATCATCATACAATCCCAGACCCTGTTTGTCATAAGGGGGAGCGCTCCACCAATCCAGACCGCTGCTTCCGGACGGACCGCAGCCAAAGTGCCCGTGGACCGAGGGATCCCAGGTCCAGGATCCGATCAGACCCCGTGCAAAATTACCTTGGCCAAGTTCATCGCCTTCGTAATCTTGCGGGACAAAGCTGTAATGCCACGTAATGCCGGGAGCATCGATGGCCAGTTCCAGCATGCTGGCCGTCAGGGTCAACACACGGAAACGCGGCAGGGCATATGCTTCAGGATTGGGGACATATCCTACGACCGTCTGTGCGGGGAATTCCAGGTACAACACGCCTCCTTCCGTATAGAGGGTCCATGAGGAAGTCTGCACCTCGAAAGGTATGGAGTAATCTTTCCCGTCACCGGGATTCAGATCCGGACGTACACCGCTGTCCTTGTTCACATATACGGTACCTCCCACACCCGGATCCATCGTATATGTTCCGTCCATGGCAAAGGTCAGGATATCGTCATACATACCTACTCCCATCTTATCGAGCGGTGGGGCACTCCACCAGCCGAGCCCGTTGGTGCCGGGCTCTCCGCAACCCAGGTGACCTTGTGCCATGAAGTTCCATTTCCATGATTTGGAGCTTCCTCCCGTCAATTTTTCTTCATCCGTAAGGGAAGAACCGGGATCAAGCGGTACATAGCGGAAATGCCATGCAATACCTCCATTGTCAATGACCAGTTCCATAACCGAAGCGGTCAGTGTGATGACCCTGTAAGTGGGATTTGTGAGCGCTTCGGGATTGGGGATATAACCTATTACGGTTCCCGCAGGGAACTTAAGGTTGATGTGATCGCCTTCCATGTCAAACTCGAAAGGACCTTCCATTACGCTAACCGGAGCTATATAATCTTCCTCAGCTATCTTATAGGACGTTTCATATCCCGATCCTACATTGACATAGGTCATTCCGTCCATCGGGTCAAAAGTAAAGGTGCCGTTTGATCTGAAGGTAAGTTGGTTGTCATACAAGCTCATGCCTTCTTTATCGTAGGGATTGGCACTCCACCAGTCAAGACCGTTGCTTCCTGAAGGTCCGCAACCCATGTGTCCCTTGGTCGCAGCATCCATTACCCAGGTCTTTTCGGATCCGCCCGAAATAAAACGAATATCTTCCGCAGGATCGTAGGGTGCTATGTAGTCATATTCCACAACGAACTCAACAAGTTTGGAACCATCCGAGATTCCGTGTGAATTCATTGCTTTGACTTCTACGGCATAGGTACCGGCTTTTTTATATGTTTTGACGACTCTGCTTTGCGTGATGTATTCTTTTCCGTTGAAAATGAAAACGGGTATTGTCCCGGCAGGGGCTGTATATTCAAAAGTAACTGTAGTAAGGAAATTTTCGTCGTAAGACGTATTGACGGTTACCTGAATATCGGCAGCTTTGGGGATCAGCGATTTGTTCGGTTTCAAGTATTCGGGCTGCGTACAGGCGAACAACAACGGAAACAACAGGATCCAGGAAAATTTATATACTATTTTTTTCATCTCTGTAATCTTTTATGTTGTTTGTCTCTAATAGGGATTTTGAGTCAATGTACCTGCACTCTTGTCAATTTCGGACTGGGGTATGGGCCAGTATTTTTTCTGGGGGGTCCAGTTCTCTGTACGGTACAAATGATTGGTTGCCGTAAGGACTGATTCGGCCTTTCCACTCCTGACAAGGTCCCAGTAGCGTTTACCTTCACCCAGAAATTCCAGGCGACGTTCCTCCAGGATATTGTCCAGGGTAGCCGATACGGAAGGCACCTGTGCCCTTGTCCGTATGGCATTCAGATACATCTGGGCATCTCCGCTTCCGGCACCCCTGACGATCAGTTCGGCTGCATTGAGCAATGTTTCGGCATAGCGGTATATGCGTTGGTTGTTGCCATAGTTCAGATTGGGGTCTGCCGTATAACCATGGTTCCCGTTCTTGCGTCCGATATATTTGAGCAGGAAGTAACCCGTATCCTGCCAGCGTGCCGTATAACTGGCTCCGGTCTGGTCGGCATGTTTGGCAAAATTCAGGATGCCGCCGTCCCTGCGGATATCGCTTTCATCATACATGGCATAAGCCGACTCAGCCACAGGGCTGAAACCCCAGCCGTCGCAGAAAGCATTGCCCACATAACCGGGTATGCCTATCAGGACCGGGTAAACGGAACCTCCGGTGGCTATGGGATTACCCCAGTCACGAACCCCACCTTCGGAAATGTAGTTGATCTCCCAGATGGATTCAGATCCCCACTCACCGGCTTCTTCCCAGATGTTTTTGAAATCGTTTACCAGGGAATATTCATTGGAATCAATGATCTCTTTCATATACTGAAGGGCCTTCCCAAAACGCGATTCATCATTTTGGTAAAGAACCATTTCGGTATAAAGCATATAAGCCATTGCACGTGTGATGCGTCCCTCTTCTCCAGCACGTGCCTTCATTGGCAAAACGTTGGCTGTCAAGGCCTCTTCTACGAGTGTTATCACATTCTGGTAAACCTCATCTGCCTTCATTTGGTCACAAATGTACGGGAATGAAAGGTTTTCATCGTAGTACGGAATGTTCCCCCAGAATTTCCAGAGGATGTTATAATAGTATGCTTTCAGGATCTTGGCCTCTGCCACGTACAGGTTTTTGAGGGCTTGGTCCATTTCAATTTCAGGAGCTTTGGCAATGACAATGTTTGACCGGTTGACACCTGAATATGCCGTTGTCCAGATCATATTGGGGACATCTGTCGGTGTGGCCGTATAGAAATGTGCTTTCACCAGGATCGGCTGGTCGCCTTCGTTGGCCCCGCCTGTGTAGATGTCGTCTGCCATGATGTCTGATACCATGTTCAGGGAATTGTACTGATAGAAGTAATCGAACCACTGCAAAGGGTCGTATGCTGCAACCAATCCGGAATACAGCCTTTCTGCAGAGTTGTAGTAGTTACTTTCCAGGATCGAACTCTTTGATTCCACGACCAGGAAACTGTCTGAACAGGAATAAAGACCCAGGGCGAATATCGTACTTAATATCAAGATTATCTTTTTCATAATAATAATTGTTTCAGGATTAGAAAGTAAGATTTATACCCAGTGTATAGATTTTTGATTGCGGATAGACCCCGCGGTCAATACCCAATGAGGTTCCTCCGGATGCGATCTCGGGATCAAATCCCGAATAATTGGTAAAGGTGAGTATATTTTCTCCCGCTACATAAAACCGCAGGCTGGAGATAAAGATCTTACGGGTCAGATGAGTCGGAAGTGTGTATCCCAGCTGAATGTTTTTCAGACGCAAATACGATCCGTCTTCCACCCACAAGTCCGATGCGCGCCAGTTTTCGTTAGCACTTTCAAAAGAAAAACGCGGGATCTTGTTTGATGAATTTTCTCCTGTCCAACGGTTCATCATGTAGGAAGGCAGGTTAATGTAATAAAGGTCCGTACGTCTTGTTACGTTATATACGTCCACACCGTAAACACCTTGGAAGAAAGCGTTGAAATCAAGTCCTTTCCAGGAAAATCCGAGGTTGAACCCAAAACTCCAGTCAGGCATGCCTTTCCCGATCATGGTGCGGTCATCGTCATTGATTACACCGTTGTTGTCTATATCTACAAAACGGACATCTCCGGGTTGTGCATTGGGCTGGATCCCCGCTTCAACTTCTGCCCAGTTCTGGAACAAGCCGTCGGTTTTCCATCCGTAGAAGAAGGGGAAAGGATATCCGTTCTGGGCGCGGGTAAGTGTTCCGATCTTATGTGAGTCGTAATTTTGCCAACCGTTCTCGTTACCCAGTTCCACCAGCAGGTTTTCCAGGTATGTGGCATTGGCACCTATATTGAAATGTACATTACCCAGGCTGAAACGGTATCTGAAATCGAACTCCCATCCGCTATTGTCCATGATGCCCACGTTGCCCGTAGGGGCACTGTCTCCGGAATAAGCCGGAACAGGGATGTTCATCAGCATGCCCGTGGTGCGCTTTTTATACCAGTCTACAGAAAAGGTAAGCGCGCTCCTGAGGAATGCCAGGTCAAGGCCGACGTCGGTTTGGGTAGATTCTTCCCAGCGGATGTCCGCATTGGCAAAACCGTTGGGTTTGGCACCGATGTTAACTACGCCCGGATTCCCGAAAGGATAGTTATTTCTTGAGGCCATGGTGGTAGTGTACTTGAACTGGCCAATGGATTCATTCCCGTTCTTTCCCCAGGAAGCCCTGAGTTTTCCGCTGGAGAACCAATCGGGCCTGTTCCGGAGGAAAGACTCGTTGGTAAAATTCCATCCCAACGAAACGGAAGGGAAGATGGCATACAGGTTATTGGGACCGAAATTGGAGGATCCGTCCCGGCGTACCGTAGCCTGAATCATGTACCGTTCCGCATAGTTGTAACTGATACGTGCAAAAAGGGATGCCAGCCGATGCGGGGTATATACGTATCCGCCGGCTGTCTGGTATTCCTGTGTTCCTGTAGCGAATCCCAGGTTGGCCTTATACGGGTCTTCTTCCTGAAGATAGCGGTTCCCTCCCCGAAGATTCTGTCCCATATTGCTTTGGGCGGATTGTCCGACAAGTGCCTGAATAAAATGGGACCCGAACTGTTTTTCGTAAGAGAGTACGTTTTCAACCTGCCATACCAGGGAGCGGTTCATGGATGACCATACTTCCGAATATTCGCGGAAGTTTTTAGTCGACAGAAAATAAGCGGGACTCCACCCGTCATTACCCCAGAAGGCCAGGTCAATACCCAGGGAACTTCTGAACTTTAAGTTATCCCAGATGGAAAGTTCGCCCCAGAAATTTGAAACAAATTTATCCGAATTGCCTTTCGTACCGGGAAGGCTCAATGATGCCAGGGGGTTAACCATTTCGTTATAGATACTGCCTTCAACAATACTGAAAGGTTTTCCGTTCCGGGGATCCTTAACAGCCGTAGGGTGCTCTGCCAATAAAGCCTCAGGATCGTCGGCATAAACCTTTAATGTAGGAGCCATACCCAAGGCGGATCCCAGCGGACCGCCGAATTCCGAGTTGGTGGTGATCCCAAAGGAAGTACTCCTGGAATAGGCAACGTTAAGACCCATGGTGAATTTATGGAGGAAATTCCTTTTGGTTGAATGGTCCATCAGGTTGTAAGTGGTATTGGTGCGGATGGTGAGTCTTTCGTAGTTGGAACGGTTGAAATTACCACCCACGATACCATCTTGTTTGTAATATCCGGAGGATATGTAGTAGTTCACCTTATCGGATGCACCGCTGATAGTTAGCTGATGATTGATCTGGGCCGCGTTGTAGTTGAAGATCTCTTTCTGCCAGTCGGTGCCTTCACCCAAAGAATAAGGATCGCTATACACAGGGGCCTTGCCTTGTGACAGGTGTCCTTCATTCATAAGGATGGCGTACTCCGTTGCATTCAGCACATCGTACTCTTTCCAGGGATTCTGGAATCCGTAGGTGAAATCATAAGATACACGTACAGCGCCTTTTTGACCGGATTTGGTGGTAACCAATATGACTCCGTTTGCTGCACGGGCTCCGTAAACGGCTCCTGAAGCCGCATCTTTTAAAACCTCAATAGAATGAATGTCAGAGGGATTAAGGTAGTCAATACCTCCTCCTATGGGCATTCCGTCAACAATGTATAAAGGTTCGGAATTATTGATAGTCCCGACACCACGGACACGAATACGTGCCGATTCACCCGGTTGTCCCGAGTTCGAAGTTACCGTTACACCGGAAGTCAATCCTTTAAGGGCATTGTCTATCCGAACCGGAGCTACGTTTTTCAGGTCATCCGAAGTAACTTTTGCAATGGCTGCGGTTACAACACTTTTTTTCTGTGTACCGTAACCTACTACCACTACTTCTTCCAGCAATTCGGAATCTTCTTCCAGAATCACATGGATGACGGCAGCTCCCGTAACGGGGATGATTTGCGTTTTATAGCCTATGTATGAGAAGACAAGATTACTTCCGACGGATACTTCCAAAAGATAAGTACCATCTATTCCGGTAGAAACGGCGTTTGTAGTATTCTCTTCCATAACATAAACTCCGGGCAGGGACGTCCCGTCACTCCCGGTAACCGTACCGCTCACTTTCACCGTTTGGGCAAAAAGCGAACAGCTTAGTCCTAAAAACAAAAGGGTCAATAGCTTTTTCATGCTTTTTTGTTTTGATTAGGTGATTTTCTGTTTATTTGGGTTAGAATAAAAATACATATTTTAATACCCCGAATGTTTAAAAGTGGTAATTTAGTGGACTTTAGGGAAAGATAAAAAATTAAGCCGCTGTATGTCAGTGACTTGTGTTGTTCTTTTTTAGGAAAAAGTGGACTTAAAGGGATGAAACCCTGTTTTCAAAATCGTCCCGGGAACCCAGGGCAACGTTCTTGATCTTAGCCCTGTAATTGTAAATGGTGTTGACTGAATACCTTAGCAGCGAGGCGATCCGGCCGGAATCCTTTATACCCAGCCTGATCAGTGCAAAGATTCTCAATTCCGTATTGAGCAATTCTCCTTTTTTCAGAACGATCTGTTCTCCCGGAACAAGCAAGGCGTTAAAATCTTCAACAAAAGTAGGGTAAAGTTCCAGGAATGCCGAGTCAAATGTCCTGTAGAAATTAGCAATCTCCTGGTCTGCCCATTCGATGTTGTTCAATTCGTCGGTCAGTTCCTGGACCTTTCCGTAACGGATACTGCGTTTTACATAGGCCCGGAATTCTTTCATCTTGTCCAAGTTGTCGGAGAGAATAGCCAGGAAAAGCCCTATATATTCCTCTTTGACCTGGTTTGATTTAGCGATCTCGTTGTTGAGTTGCTGCAATTGTTCGTTAACCAGGTTCAGTTCCTTATTTTGGGCCACAATCCTTTTGTTGATTCCCCTTAGTGATTTATGTGCCTGAATCGTTTTGCGAGTCTGTTTTACCAGGTAACCGATGGCAACGATCAGTATCAATACCAGAGCACTGATTGAAATAAGGAACACCTTTACCCGCCGGGCCTGTGCCACCTGTTTTTCCTGGTAGTTCTTTTCTATTTGAGGTAAAACCGCAGCAACCTGCCACGGGCGGAGTTTGGCATTGTAAAACAATGCATCTGCCAGAGATATGTCTATATACCGGAAAGCCCTGTCTATATTTCCTCCGGTTTCAAAAAGGACTGTAGCCAGCCGTGTAAGTGAAGCATGGTCCTTGACGGCAGACTGGATATCTGCCAGGGCGGATCGTACCAGCCATTCCATCTGGCTGTCCACTTCTCCACGGTTTTGAAAAACAGTAGAGCGGTGGTAAGCATATATGGCATAGGCATGTGATGACTCCTGGTGCCGGGATACCAGGATGGCTGACAGACTGTCTGCCCTTTCCAGGTCACCTTGTTCGTAAGCTTCCTGGAACTTATAATATATATATTCATCGGACTGCGGGTCAAGCAATTCCAGAATTTTATCCCGGTAGTAGCTTGTCCTCTCCTGTGAACTATGTTTGATGGCGGGATCGGTAGAATACTCAGCAAGTTCTGCAGCCAGGCGCTGTAAAGCCGAGTAGTATTCCGGTAGTAATGAAGGGTCCAGTTGAAGGGAATCGATTTCGTTATACAAAATATCCCCCGACTCAAAAAAATTCCCGGAAGTGGCAAATAGCAAACCGCGGCGAATTTGTGACTTATCCCTGTACAGATTATTAAACTTCTTTGCCAGGTCGGCGGAAATATCAATATAATACATAGTGGAATCAAAGTTATAGGCTTTGTATTCGTCTATGATTTGCAGGTAAAAGCTATAACGTTGTTCCGGGGAAAGGTCTTGATATTGCAAAACGCTTTTCAGGGCATTGATGCGCTGAAGCCGGTTTTGCTCATAGGTGGAGCGGAGTTCCAGTTGCTTGTCCAGACGATCCAAAAACCCGGTCAGGGACTCTCTGCTCTCTCCTTGCAGGAGCAGGGCAGAGAAGACCAGGCAGATGGCTGTCAGACAATGACGTTTCATGGTCGGTAGTTTAGAACATATATCCGAGCATAATGTACAAGCCGGTGTTCCCGTCCTGTTTGTTAAGTGCTTTGGCAAAATCTACGGATAGGATGAAGTTCTCATTCATGACGATCTTCAATCCGGCACCGGCACTCATATGAAAACCGTCCTTGGAGGCAAAGAAATCTTCGTATGTAACACCGGAAGCTGCCGTCAGTGCGCGTAACTCTGTCTCGGAACGGTTCAGGTCCACATCATCGGTGATATACCCTATGTCAAACAGGGGATTGATCCCTATGTAAAATGCCTGGCGGGCGATCCGGAAGGAAACGAGTTTCAATCGCAATTCCACGTTGGCATAGGCATAACCGTCACCCGTTACACGATTACGTACGATACCGCGAAGGCTGTTGGCACCTCCCAACATTTCGTAATTGGCCCGTTTGGTAAACAGTGTGGCCATGTAATTCTTCATGTAAAAAGGAGAGTTGCCCCAGAGGGATCCCTGGTAACCCAGGCGGTAGGCGAAGATAATATTGTCCCTCCAGAGTGGCACATAGTGGCGGAAAGCAGCGTTCAGAGTCAAATGGTTGTATTCTTTCTGGTTACCAAAGGCCCCAAAATACGTGAGAAAGGCATCGGCCCAAATACCCCGGCTGGGATTGTTGGGACGGTCTCGTGAGTCAAAGGTCAGACCGGCACGAACAAAAGGATGGGTTCCTCCGTGCAGTTCATTGTTCTTTATAATGCCCCATTGGTCATAGTAATTATACAAGGTGGGCTGCCGGTCTGTAGTAGGCAGCTTTTTGTCCTCGTCCTTATTCCGATTCAGGAAGTCAATGTTCACTTCATCGGTTTTATACTTGAATACTCCCAGTCCGGCATTCCATGAGAGATTACCGGTAATGGTGCCCTGGAAATCTGCGGTGGCACGGAAAAACTCTTTTTTCATTTTATAAAAGGCACGGGACAAGTAGCCTGTCTCCCCGGTTTTTCCCCATTGCGGATTGTATACGGAACAGTACCCGTTGAATCCGATAAAATCGGACATGGCTTCCGGTATATAACTCAGGTCAAAGGTGACGCGCACTCCCGGGATCAGGTATTTGGAATCGTAAAAGAAACGAAACAGTCCGGAGCGCTTGGTAGTATAGTTGGCCTCTACAAATAGCAGGTGTTGGTATTGGGGAAAAGTAGAGCCGTCCCCGTAGTAATACACTTCGGCCAGTGCTCCGTACTGGAACCCCAGATCGGTGTTGTAACCTATACTCGGAAGTGCTCCAAAGGTCCATCCTTTCTTGACAACTGCAGTACTGTCCTTATCTGCAGCCACAGTTTGCACCGTCAATCCTGTCAACAGCAGGCATATCAATAAGCGGTTTATTTTTTTCATATATCAGATTGTTAATGTTATCCAATCCATTTTAAAATCCCTGCCATAAAAACTCCCAGGTATGTTCCGCACGCATAACCTATCAGGCCAACGATGATGCCACTGACCAGGACCCTTCTGTTGTTCATGGCCGCAGCGACGGGAGGGACAAAAGGAGGCGAGAACAAAAGAGCGATGTGTGAAACGGTAAACAGATCCCCTTCCACCCGAAAGAGCCGGGCTAAAAGCAAATGGAGCAATATGGAGAAGACCAGGATAAAGCTTACCATGACCAGCAGGTTCAGGCTTTCCCGGCTAAAGAGGGTACGTATATCGAACATAGAGGCAATGACTATACTAAAGACCAATATGAAATACATTCCAAATTCAAAGGTCTTGGGAATTTCCCGGATCTTCTTCCAAAAAGATCCTGCTATGGCGAGGGTGGTAATGGTTAAAATGATGATCAGCTCATTGAGTCCGGCCCCTAACAGCATCGAGATCCCTGCTCCGATTCCCAGGCAGGCTATGGACCAAAGAAGAGCCGTTAATAGTTTCCACCGGACTTTTTTATTGAACATTCCGGAGTAATCCTCAAAATTTTCCTTTTTCACTTTGACGGTAGTTTCATCGGGAATATTGCCGGCAATTTCCTTTGCCTGGGCATAGGGTAAAATTTTACGGATGATCTTATATCCTCCCGAAAGGAAGAACAGGAGCAGAAAAAAGGACAATGACGTATCGAATGTCTGAACCAGTATATACGTGTCATAGTTCACATTCAGGATTTGTTTGAGCGAAGCAAAGTTCAATACGCCTCCTGTGTACATACCTACCAGCATACCACAAGTCTTCCATAATTCCGGAATGCCGGCTTTGTGGAACAGTAAGTAAGCTATGGTTATGGTTGCCATAATGGAGACTATGCCTGCCACCAGGGTGGTGAATGTTTTTTTCAGGGTCCTGAACCACAGGGTAAAGTGAGATGAAAACAACATAAGGGGAATGGCAATGGGAACGCTCAGGTTCATGATCCACGTCTGCATGTTCCCCAGCACTTCCGCTTCTTCTGCCGGGACCCTCATCAATCCGGAAAACGACATAATCAGACCGATTGCGTAGGCAAGAATAACGGTACCGATATTTGAAAAGAACCGAAAACGCTGAAAAAGGTATATGATCAGAAAGGGACCTGCAATATACAGCAGTGCTATAAGATATATTCTCATAACACAAAGATAAAAAAAAACGGCACTTCCTTTTTTGCCGGTAAAGAAAATGCCGTCGGTTGTCATAGACTGTTCCCAAAATCTTTACGGAACTTATCTACAAGACGTGCAGGCCAGTCTTCGACCGGTTCCAGGGATCCCATAAAAAACCGTAATATCGGAGGTTCATAGATAAAGCGCAGGCCGCCTATCAGATTACGGTTATCGAACAGCCATTCCAGGCGGTCCATGGCGTATTTCACCTGTGAAAGTGTGAATACCCGCCGGGGTAAAGCCAGGCGCAACAGTTCCACATCGGCCGGGACCTCATTCCCGTTCTCGTCGCGTGCACTTGAGACCGAACCGCGTTCCATGCCCCTGATCCCCGAACAGAGATAAAAGGCAGCGGTCAATGCTCCTGCAGGATATTGTTCCTGCGGAATGTGACTGCAGAATTGCATGGCGTCCACGTGAGCACCCAGTACTCCGGGCGGGGTTACCATAGGTATCCCTTTTTCCATACAACCGTTTACCATGAAACGGATGAAATCAGGACTTTGTCCTATCATACATTCATTTTGTGTTTCATAAAGACCTACCGCCATGGCTTCAATCTCACGGGTAGAGATGCCGCCGTACGTAAGAAATCCTTCGTAGAGAGGGATGAACGCTTCCATTTTTTGGTATAGTGCTTTCCGGTTTGTACAAATACCACCTCCCCGCGAAGAAGAGAGCTTGCGGGCTGAAAAATAGACAAGATCGGAAAGGGATGTGATCATCTTTATGATCTCTTCCAGGGAATTTTCTTTCCATTCTTCTTCACGTTGTTTTACCAGGTAAGCATTTTCGCCTAAAAGACTGGCATCCAATACGAGCATAATCCCGTATTTATCGGCTATTTTTCTTACATCCATCATGTTTCTGATGGAAAAAGGCTGACCGCCGATCAAATTGGTAGAAGCTTCCATACGGATAAACGGGATATTTTCCACCCCGTGCTTGCAGATGCAATTTTCCAGTTTTTCTATGTCCATGTTCCCTTTGAAAGGGTTGTCGGATTGCAGGATTAAAGCATCGTCGTGAAGAAGTTCTTCCGTTTTGCCTCCCATTGCCGTAATATGGGCCAGGGCTGTGGTAAAATGGTAGTTCATGGGAATGACATGGCCCGGTTTAATGAATGTGTGGCAGATGACATTTTCTGCACCCCGTCCTTGGTGGGTGGGAAGTATGAATTTTTTACCCAGCACATCCTGGACGGCCTTTTGCAGTTTTTCAAAGCTTTGTGATCCGGCATAGGCATCGTCTGCCTGCATCATGGCTGCAAGCTGATTGTCGCTCATGGCATTTGTACCGCTATCGGTTAGCATGTCCAGGAAAACATCTCTGGTTGACAGTTTAAAGGTGTTAAAACCTGCATCTTTTATGGCAACCAGCCGTCTGTCGAGTGGAACGAGATTTATTTTTTGTACTATACGGACTTTATGGAATTCCAGTGGAAAAGGTTCGGAGTTGTAAAATGTTATTGGATTCATAACGGTTCTGAAATTTGCTGTTATTTAGAAAAAAATATACATCGGATGTAACCAGAGTGCTGCCTGGTGCATCTTATGTATATGTTAAAAACCGGAATGCTCCTGAGCGGGAAAAAGCACCTGTATATTACCGTCAGGAGCGGTAATACGAATAATAATAACAGGTAGCATAGCCCAGATATTCGAGTATGTATGAAAGACGGCTATGCATTTTTTTCAGATTTGCGGTTAAAGGTAGGAATTATTTGAACAAAACAATGAAATTTTAAAATATTAGCACCTTGTCCTGAAAGATACGGTTCCCGGATGGGATCAGACCGTCCTTTCTTCCGCTTCCAGCACAAAGGCACGCAGCCCTTGTTTGGGGGCAGATTCGTCTACTTTTTTCAAATCCTGCAGCAATTTGTCTACGATCCGATCCGGCACAAAGGTGATCAGCGCCGAATTAAGGGTAGGCCATGCATGGCTTCCCAGGTGTGGTTCGCCTCCCCGGGATCCCCTTCCGCGAACTTCTTCCCAAAAAGTAAAGCCGGTAATGCCGTTCTTTTCCAGAACTTCCAGCACCTCATCATAAAAGGCCTGGTAAAATGATATGAATAAAGCTTTCATAAATGTTTTTTTAGTTGGCTGCTTTCAATGCACGTCTTTGGAGGCGTTCTGCCCTTTGTCTCTTACGCTTTTCAGCTCTTTCAGCCATAAGACTGTATATGGCCGGTATTAAAAAGAGTGTTACCAGGGTCGAAACGGTAAGCCCGCTGGCCACGGTCACACCCAGACTGTTCCACATTTCTGCACCCACGCCTTTTCCCACAGCCAGAGGGACCATACCAAAAATGGTAGTTAAAGCGGTCATCAGGATGGGGCGCAAACGGGAACGGCCCGATGTTACTACGGCTTCCATTACAGACATTCCACGTTCGCGGCACAGAACTATGTAATCTATGAGTACGATCCCGTTTTTAACAACGATCCCGGACAACATCAGAAGTCCGACCATACTCATAATACCCAAAGCCATTCCCGAAACGGCCAGTCCGGCCAGAACACCCGTCAGGGCAAAAGGAATGGAGAACATAATGATGAAAGGACTGCTGAATGATTCAAACTGTGCGGCCATCACTATATAGACCAGGATAAGGATCAGGACCATCAATGTGGAAAGATCTCTGAAAGATTCCTGCTGTCTCTCATAACTTCCGGCTATATTGATCATGACTTCGGGAGGTATGTCCACTTTATCTATCTGCTCCCGTGCAGCCGTAACCAGATCGCTGAGAACTGCTCCTTTTGCGGCAACGCAAGTTACCGTTACGATCCGCTCCCTGTCTTTCCGCTCAATGGTAGGCGGTTGCATGGTCTCTTCAATGGTGGCAATATCCCTTACCCTAACTGCCTGTCCCAGATTGTTATATATCAGGATGTTCCTGACATCTTCCAGGGTTTGGCGGTGTTCGGGTGCATACCGTACCTTAATGTAATATTCAACACCTTCTTCCCGGAAATAAGAGGCGGTGATTCCGTTTATCCTGTTGCGCACGAATTGCGATGCAGTTGACAGATTCAGCCCATGTTCGGCCAGCTTTTCGCGGTCGAATTCAATCAGGTATTCGGGAGAGTACTCATCTCTTGAAATGGTGACTTGAGAAGTACCCGGAACCGCTTCCATCAGATCGGCCAATTGTGCAGCAATGGCATCGGTAGTTGAAAAGTCGTTCCCATAGATCTCCAGGTCCACAGTAGTCTGACCTCCTGTATGACCTCCCATTCCTGTACCTATGTTAAAGGTGCGGATCTCGGGGTAATATCGTCTCAGATCGGCTCGCATGGCATCCGATAATTCCTGGATGGAACGTTCACGTTTTGTTTTCAGGGAAAACCTGATGTTTGCAGTCATCACATGGGGCCCGTTTTCCCCAAGTTGACCAAATATGTTATCCTCACCGGCTTGTCCCACTGAAAAGGTCATGGCCCTGATCTCGGGATAATCCCTCCGGAATTGCTCGTAGATACGGAAGGATAATTCTTTGGTAATTTCAGCACGTGTATTGATGGGCAGTTTCACTACCATCTGCAATCTGGCGTTGTCCTGTTGAGGGAAGAAATCTGTGGGTACGATTATAAAAAGGAACAGGGAAGAGATAAAAAGTGTTGTTGAAGCCAGAATCACGGTAATCCGGTGGCGGACAGTCCAGCCAAGAGCTTTTGCATATACCAGATCAAGTGTATCCAGACCTTTTTCCACATACTGGTAAACCTTTTGAAAACCTTTTGATTTATGATGGTTAAGCTTTAAAAGCTGTGACGACATCATAGGTGTCAGTGTAAGGGCTGCAATGGTGGAAACAGAACTTACGATAGCAACGATCCACCCCAATTGGCGGAAGATCTCACCGGACATACCGCCGACCATTGTCAGGGGGATGAACACGGCAAGCAATGTCAATGTTGAAGCGACAATCGAGATCGATACTTCATTTGTAGCATAAACGGCTGCCGATTTGGGTTTTGTCCCTTTTTCAATATGGGTGGTGATGTTCTCCAGGGCGACGATAGCATCGTCAACCACCATCCCGATAGCGATGCTCAAAGATGACAGCGATATAATATTTAGGGTATTGCCCGAAATAAGCAGGTATATGAACGAAGCCACCAGGGATACCGGGATAACGATGGCCACGATAAGGGTGGCGCGCCAACGTCCTAAAAACAACAGCACAATAAACACAACAAGGATAAATGTTATCATGATGGTTTCTGTCAGGCTGTTGATCACCCGGTTGATGTTGTCGGAGGAATCCATTACCACACCAATAGTAATGTCCGACGGAAGGTTTTCCTGCAGTTCGGGAAGTCGTTGCCTTATCTTTTTACAGATCTGTACGGTGTTGGCCCCTGCTTGTTTTTGTACGATTATGCTACCGCCCTGAATACCGTCAATGAAGGTTTCCTGAGCCCTTTCACGGATGGTGTCTTCCACCCGGGCAACATCACTTAAAAAGATATTTCTACCCTGAAAATGACCTACTATAATGTTCTTCATCTGGCGGGGATCGTCAAATTCTCCTTCCATGCGGATTGTCAGGGTTTCGGAACCGATGTCAAGATTTCCTCCGGGAGTGTTCCTGTTCTCATAGGCGATAATCGAGGCGATCCCTTCCACGGTAAGGTTATAGGCTTCCAGTTTGTAGGGATCACAGTAGATCTGGATTTCCCTGACCGGAGCACCGGCAATTGAAACAGTACCTACTCCTTTAATCCTGCTCAGGGGAGAGGCTATCCGATCATCCAGGATTTTATAGAGGCCGTTCATACTTTCCTGAGCCTGGACCGACAGGATCAGGACGGGAATATCATCCGTCCCGAATTTGAAAAGTACCGGAATATTGGCATCTTTCGGCAGGTAGTCTGCAATCAGGTTCAATTTGTCCCTTACATCGTTTGTTGCTTCAGCAATATCTATCCCATATTCAAACTCCAACATCACAAGCGAAGAATTTTCCTTGGTGCTGGATGTTATATGCTTCAAGTCGCTTACACTGCTTAATGCACTTTCGAGGGGCTTGGTCACGTTGTTCTCTATATCTGCAGCACTGGCCCCGGAATAAGTAGTCATGACCAGTATTGTATTGTCACTCATACTGGGCAGGAAGTCGATGGAAAGCCGTGATAGGGAAAAGATCCCGATCACGGCAAGGGCCACATAAATAAGCGCTGTAGTGACCGGTTTTCTTACGGCCGATTGGTAAATACTCATAATTCTTTATTCATTTGCAAGTTCAACCACAGCCCCGTTCGTCAACCTGTTTAAACCGGTCGTAATAACAGATTCTCCTTCTTCCAGGCCGGAAAGACATTCATAAAAGGTGTCCAGCCTTCTGCCCAGTTCCACAAGCCTGTACTGAGCCTTCCCGTCTTTATATACATATACGTACCGTTCTCCCGATCCATGTTGTTTGATAATACTCCGATCAGGGACCAGCAGACAAGGTTCTGCACCAAGGTCAATTGTGACGCGAGCAAACATACCGGGTCTGATTTTCCTGTTGGCATTAGGAACGATTATCACTACCGGAAAGGTTCTTGTAGTTGCAGTAATGGTCGGATAAACCAATGAAACCATGCCCTTGAACACTTCGTCGGGATATACATCCAGACGTATGTCTACTTCCATTCCTTTGCGGACTTTTGTAAAGAAGGATTCGGAAACATGGACTATGAGTTTAACCGGAGTGATTTGTTCGACTACCAGCAAAGGCAGGCTCATGCCAAACAAGTCTCCGCTTTCATAATTGCGTGCTGTGATCACCCCGTCTACCGGACTGACCAGTTGAGTGTTTTCCACCATATTGTTATATTGGGTCCGCATCACTTCCAGTCTTGTTTTCTGGGCATCCCATTCGGCTTGTGAAACACCGCCCACTTTGTATAATTCATCTATGCGCCGGAAAGAAACTTCCAAGTTTTCAAATTGTGTACGGATTTGTTCCAGATTGTTGTCGTCCATCTGTACCAGTTTTTGACCTTTTGTAACAAAATCGCCTACTTCTACATAGATCTTCTTGATCCGCGCAGACATCTGGGGTGCGATCCTGTTTATCACTTTGGCCTGTACCGTAGCAGTAAATTCATTTGTCCGGGGGACGTTCTCTATGATGACGGCGGCAGTCCTGACAGCTATCTTTTCCTGAAGGACTTCCTGTTGTTTTTGACCTGCAAAACCGCATCCTGCCAATAAGAAGGCGACGGCAATCAGGGAGATCAACCTACACTTATTCATATTTATTGATTTTGATAGTTGTTTATTCCTATAATGTTTTCCAGTTCTGTCATATTAAAAAGATAATTGTATATGGACTGGTGGTATGCCAGGCGTGCATGGGTCAGGGCAAGTTCCGAAACGCTCAGATCCAGCCAGGTACCTATCCCGACTTCAAATTGTTTCCTGCTTATTGAATAGGCCTTTTCAGCCATCGATACGTTTTCTTTGTTGGATGCAAGCTCTTCCACTGCATTGCTCATCTGGTTGAGGCAATTGTTCACGCTCAGGCGAAGCGTTCTTTCGGAATGAATCCGGCTGTCTTCCAGGTTTTCCAGACTCAGACGGCTTTGCTTTACCTGTTGCTGTCTTTTCAGTCCGCTGAAAATGGGAATGTTCAGGGAAAGGGCTGCTGTGGAATAAGGGAAAAAGTTATAATTGGAAAATCTAAAATCGTTGTTCATTGCGGTGTACTGCAGATTGGTGCTCAGGCTGAGCATGGGCAGGAACGATGCTTTAGTGATCTTAAGAGCTGTTTCTATCTGTTGTTTCTGAATAGACAACTGTATCAGATCTGTATTTTTTTCCAATGAAAAGTTTCCGGCCCGGAGCAATCCTTCACGGGTAACGTCTTCTTCAAATTGTGTCAAGGTACCTTCAAATATCACAGGATATTCAATGTCCAGTCCCATAAGTGCCTTGAGCTGCATCGAAGCCAGTTGCACGGCAGTTTCGGCTGCTATCAGGTTGGGACGTTGATTTTTTAGTTCGACTTCCGCCCTGAGTTTGTCAAATTCACTGGCCATTCCCTGTTCGTATTTATCGGTAACGGTCCTTGTGTTGAGCGCTACATTCTCGTAATTTTTCCTGAGTACTTCATAGGAATCTTTTGCCAGAAGATAAGAGTAAAATGCCTGTTTTACCGCACTCGTCATGGCCAATTTGCTGGAACGGGCCTTTTCAACGGCCATATCTATTTCCAGGGCAGATAGTTGAACAGTCTTCCATAATGCCGGGGCTACAAGCGGAAGAGACAGGGATACACCTCCCATCCAGTTGTTATCAGTACCTATTGAGATTTCCAGGGGTTCTCCCCCGAAATTCATTACCATGACCTGTTTTTTGAGGGTACGGCTGTAGATGCCGCTGGCAGAGATCTTAGGCAACAAACTCGAACGTGTCTCTTTCAGTGCATATATGGCACGTTCCACGTTACGGTCTGCAATCCTGATGACAGGACTTTCCGAAAGTGCAATATCGAGTGCTGTTTCCAGATCCACACGCAAAGTGTCCTGTGCGCGGAGCGGTTGTATTACTATCAGGCAAAGCAACGGGATTATTATACGGACGAACTTCTTCATATTCCATAAATAAAAATAAAAAACAGACAAAATAAAGCAGATTTCAGACCAACATCAAAACTTTTCACGCAACGGCATGTTTTTTTCAATCAACGAATATATTTAACTTTAGCCATGACTTTAAAATCCCGTCGTTATCAGTATTTACTGATCTTTCTGGTTGTCTTTCTTCTCCTGTTCCTTGGAGCGATACGTGTAGATCCCTGGATAGCGTTAGTAATGGCATTCCTGGACACCTGCTGGATGATACTGATGATGTTCGGATTGGATAAGTACCTGGACATAGTAAACAAGAAAGGAATGCCCCGATTGCTGATCATGTTGACCACGCTGTTGATAATGGTCGTATTTGTGATCACTCTTATGGCGACTGGAAATTTCATACTTGGGATTATGTTGGAAGAAGATTTCAACCGTCCTTTGATATATCCTTTGTTCAGAAATACCATGTTGGCCACAGGGGCGTTTTTTGGAGCCACGGGCATACGGTCCCGCAAAATCAGGACACAGACAGAGAAACTGATACAGGAAAAACAAGATATGGAACTTGCTTTACTCAAAAGCCGCATGGATCCCCATTTTGTCTTCAATGCCCTGAATGTCCTGTATTCCTTAAGTTATACACATAACGAAAAAACTTCCGAAATGATCATGAAACTGGCAGAAATGTTGCGTTATATTACCGACGAATGCCAGGCAGACAAAGTCCTCATTGGAGAAGAATTGAAATATATTGAGAATTACCTGGATTTTCAACGGATCCGTTTTGGAGAGCCCAGAAAACTATCATTCGTACATACTTTGGATGATCCCGGATGGATGATTCCGCCGATGATCCTGCAGCCTTTTGTGGAAAACAGTTTTAAGCACGGGAATATCGTCAATGATCCGGAGGGAATAATAGAAATAGATCTCAAACTTGAAAAAAGGCACCTGTCTTTCACCGTGAGAAACAGCCACGACAACACCATTCAGGAATCTTCAGACAGGGGTGGGGTTGGGATTACCAATGTTGAAAAAAGGCTGACTCTGTATTATCCGGGAAAACACGTCCTGGAGACGAAGACTGAAGGAAAGATGTATATGGTTAATCTGCAGATTATATTATGAATGATACCCGTTACCGAGTATTGATCCTAGATGATGAAGCTCCTGCCAGAAGACTCCTGGAGGAATATATATCCCTTATGCCGGAACTGGTCGTTGCAGGGAGTTTAAACAACGCTTCACATGCTATTGATTTTCTGAATAAGACACCTGTTGACATATTGTTGTGTGATATCCAGATGCCGGGAATCAGCGGTCTTGATTTGGTCAGAGGACTACATACCCCTGTTTGCGTGATCTTTACCACGGCACATTCCCGTTACGCGGTTGAAGGATTTGATCTTAATGCCGTAGATTACCTGCTTAAACCCATTACTCCGGAAAGGTTTCGAAAAGCCATGGATAAAGCGGTGACGATATGTCGGAGAAAGCGGCCCGGTCCCGACCATATCCTGGTTAAGGCAGATTACAAGGTGCACAGGATTAACCTGGATGATCTCGTGTATATGGAATCCCAGCACGAATACATAACCTATCACATGTTACATGAAAAGATTACGGCATACGGTTCGCTCAAAGCCCTTGAAAAGGATCTTCCGAGCGAACGTTTCATACGGATACATAAATCTTTCATTGTTTCGCTGGATAAAATCCAAAGTGCAGACCGCAGCAGGGTTGTCTTAAAATATCCCGGGCAGATCAGCCTGCCTGTCGGCCGTGTTTACCGGGATAGGCTGGATTCTTTATATACACGTCAGGTTGCGGGAAGAAGATCCTGAGTTTTTATCAGGCAGAACACAGATAGGGATCAGGAACGGGTCCAGAAGGCCATGCGTTTCAGGATCAGGTAAATTCCCATACGTAAGAAATACCATTTTCCAAATTCGTAATGTCCTCCCTTACCGTAACGAATGCGGACAGGTGCTCCTTGTTCCCGGAAGCGTTCATAAGTATATGTTGCAACACGCGTGGGGACTGTAAAATCATCGGAAGCGTGTGAAAATACAATTTTAGTCTTAGGAGACCATCCGTCCGCCAGCGAATTTTCCTTAAATTTTTCCCAAAGCTTATTGATTTCCATGTTTTTTCCCGCAGTGAAAAAATCAGGGTGCATATACGCGTGCAGGTCTTTTCCCATCCACTCTGTAAGCTCCTTCCTGTTATGAGTCCTGTCCAGCCAGCTATGCATGTTTTCCAGCAAAGAACCCCTGAATAACTTTGTATAGTCAAGGTTCAAATTATACCATATATCGTATGCTTTGAAGGCCCCCGGAGCTGCTGGATACAAAGAAATCCCCGTCTTCTCAAATTCTTCAAAAGCAACGTTCAAATCGTATAGACCGCCTCCTATAATTGCTCTGTCTATAATAATATCGGAAGGATTTTCCTTTTCAATGTGCCGGATCAATGCCAGCGCCCCGGTTCCACCCATCGAATAACCGCCTATGGAAATATGCTTTTGCAAAGGCTTACCCAGGACTGTCGGAAAATATTCCATGGCGGCCCTGTGCATGTCATATGCTACCTGTCCCGTATTTCCGTTGATCAGGAAAGGATACTCCACCGTATCTTTTGTTATGCCGTTTCCCAGCAGGTCGGGTATGATCACAATATATCCCAGGAAGGCGAGTACCCCCTCAAAGATAAGCAGCACATCGCTTCCCGAACCGAATTTGTCAATATTGGCAGATGGCAGAAAATGCAGCACACCCTTTGGCTTTTTGTTAATGGGTCTGATTATGATCCCTGAAGACACAACCGGGGATCCATTAGGGTCAACCGTATTGTAGGATATGGCGGTTATGCGCACCTTCATTTTGAACAGCGCTTTCAGAAGAGGTTCTATCCAGGCAAGTTTCAGCGCAGGAAAGTCTTTTTTGACTTCTACAAAAACCTCGTTGATGGAAAAATCTCCTTCTTTTAGTATATCAATAAAATAACGGTTCATAATTGATCAATCGTTAAATACAAGTGTGCACTTATAAAAAATTTTATGCCATAGCCGTAGTGACCGCCGGTTCCGGAGGTCATCGATACATTCGATCGGGACTTAAGCATATGGTACAAAGCCTGTGTTTCTGAAAAGGGAACGGAAAGATCATCTGTAGCATGCCCAAGGAAGATGCGGGTTTTTGTTTTCCAGTTCCGGAGCAGTGTATGTAAAGACAAAGCGTTCTCAATTTTCAGGATCTCGGGATTTTTCTCCGGGGTGAAAAAATCGGGGTGCATGTATGTGTCCAGGCGGGGATCTATGAGCTCCTTCATCTGCCGGGCATTCCTTGTACCATCCAGCCAATCGTCCATGTTTTCCAACAAGGGTCCTGTAAATACTTTGGAATAATCCAGTTCCAGAGCGTGCCAGTAGTCCAGTGATTTTATGAGCAACGGTGTCAGCGGATACTCTGCATAACGCCGTTCTTTCAAAACCTGAAAAGTCGATAGCATATCATATACTCCCCCTCCTGCAAAAAGATTAGTCACTGTGACAGGCGAGGAGGGCAGGCCGTCTATATAATGAAGCAGGGCAACCGCTCCGGTGGCCCCGCCCGAATAACCGACAATGCTCATATGGGAGGGCAGCCTTTCCTGCGTATATTTATCATAGTACTCCATTGCCGCCATATGCATATCGTAGCACACCCTGCCTGTATTGTTCATGAATAGAAAAGGTTGTGGAAGGTCGGCGCTGATTCCGCTCCCGATCAAATCCGGCACGATCACCGTGAAGCCGAGGAGCGCGAAAACCCCTTCGGTGATGATCAGCAGGTCACTGCCTCCTTCCAGGCTGGAGAGAGGTGTAGTGGGAGGGACGTGCACCACCCCTCTTGAAGCCACCCCAAGCGGTTGAACGATAATACCGGAGGCAAGCACCGGGTCACCCTTTGGATCAACCGTATGATATGAAATAGCAGTCACCTTGACCCGCATATCGAAGTTGAACAGATCGGTAACGGGTTCCAGCATGGTCTGCTCCAGTTCCGGGAAATCCGTGAGCGTTAAATCAATCATTTCATGCGTGCTGAATTCCTGAGAACGCAATACAGCCGACAGATAACCTTTCGGCTGTACGGCAATCTGATCCGTTTTGTTACACGATACGAAAGCCAGCAACAAAAAGGTCAACCTTAACCCTTTATGTGTCATATAGATGTTAGAATGACCCCAGGAAAATAAAAGTCAGCAGGGATATCAGAGATCCCACAATGATCAATATTTTTGATATCAGATCCATTTCTGTATAATATTAATTGTTATCCCCAAGCCATGATGATCAGGCATATCATCATGATCAGCGGTCCGGCTATACCTGCGATCTTAAAGATCAGATTTAAATTGATGTTCATAGTGAATAATTTTGTTTACATAATTCCCAAGAAAAAAAATACAAGGAAAGTAATTATAAATCCGAACAAAGTGGCAATGTCTAGAAGTCCATTCATAACCGTGCAAATGAGTGGTTAAAGGATTTGTCCAACAATATAGGAAATCAATTCAAATCCCCATCCGAACCACAAGTTGCCTATCAGGCACATAAGCGGTCCCAGGATGGCGAATACTTTCCATATCCAATGAGGGTTGCTTGTTAAGGTAATCATAATGCTAATTATTTAACTAATAGATAAAAAATGACGGTTGCAATAAATCTGAATCCTGCATCAAAATGATCCCCGGTAGTCCGTTCGTACGAGATGGCACAGCCTCTCTTCTTGTATTCATTGTAAAGCAGGTCGGCACATTCCACCGGGATCAGGTTGTCCTGCCCCGAGTGTATAAGGTTGATCTTCAGAGTCGGCCTTGGAGTCCAGTTGTATACTATTGAATTAGCCTCAAGCGGCTCTTTTAATTTCAGGAATTCCCCGGTCAGTTGCTGATTGAAAAAATCTTCATGCATGTAATTGCGCAGGTTACTGCCCCAGCGCCGGACAATACTTGAGAGGCTGCGTTCGCCGCTGAACCACCAGACGTATCCGTCGCCTCCTTCTTCAGGATTGGGTGAATCAACGGGGTTTTCCATGCCATTGGTGAAAATTTTGGTATAATCCAGATTGAGGTTGTAATACGTGTCGAGTCCTATGATCACCATCGGGATAGACTGATAATCGTTCTTCTCGGTTCTTGCATAGGCCCTGAAAGCTTCCAGCCCATCATATACACCCCCTCCCGTATAAACCCTGTCTACAATGATCCCGGTGGGATTTTCCTCATAATACTTGGCCATAGCCATAGACGTGCTTCCCCCCAGCGAATAACCCATGATGGTACTCCGGCTGGGCAGCCGGTAGTTTTCGGTCATCAGGAGGTATTCTTCTACTGCTTTGCGCATATGGTAAGCCACAACACCCGAGTTGTCCATGATCAGATACGGTCTGGGCCAATCTTCGGTATAACGCACTCCCAGGAAATCGGGATTAATGATAATGTAACCCAGCATACAGGGGACGCTTTCAAATGAGAATTCCTTACGCTCAACATACAGGGAGGGAGCATTTTCATTGTGCATCAGGGCAATGGGCGGGATTTCAACGACTCCTTCCGGCTTTAGGTCCCGTGGATAAAAAAAGGCACCGGTTGTAAGCACCGGGTCCCCAAAAGGATCGACCGTTCTGTAAGAAAGGGATACACCCCGGATTTCCCGGTGAAGTCCCTTTTCAAACAATTTCAGCAGCAATTGGCGGGTATTTTCCGAAAATTCAAAATCAAGCCCTTTGGCTAATTCCTGAATTGACTCCAGGGCGAAACTTGCAGTGAAGTCCCATACAGCCAACTCTTCAACAAAATAACGGGGAACAATATCCTTTCGAATGCTGTCATGCGGCGTACAACCCTCCCATATGACGAGAGGCAAAAATACGACAATTAAATACAAATACTTTTTTATCATTTCAATAACAGGTAAAGCATGGCTGTCATCATAAATTCGGCTCCTGCTTCATAATGGTCTCCCGTGGTCCGGTTATAATAAATGGAGCATCCTTTTTCTTTATAAACCTTATACAACAGATCTGCACATTCGACGGGGATCAGATTGTCCTCCCCGCTGTGTAGCACGCGTATTGTTATCAGCGGGTTCGGGACCCAGTTGTACACAATCGAATTGATCTGCATACATTCCTGCAGTTTGAGGAACTCTCCGCGCGGTTCCTGGTGGAAGAAGTCTTCATGCATATAATTGCGCAGGTTACTGCCCCAGCGTTTGTGTATGCTTCCCGAACTGTGGGTGCCGTCAAACCAATAGGCATAACCGTCACCTCCTACTCCAGGATCGGGTGAATTCACGGGATTTTCCATTCCATTAGCAAAAATCTTGCTATAATCCAGATTTAGTTTATAAAAAGTATCCATGGCAATGATCACCATCGGGATAGCCAGGTAATCACTTTTTTCGGTACGTGCATATGCCTTGAAGGCTTCCAGCGCGTCGTATACGCCACCTCCGGTAAAAACCTGGTCAACCTTGATCCCGGTCTGGTTTTCAGTATAGTATTTTGCGATTGACATGGCGGACGCACCTCCAAGGGAATAACCGAATATGGAACTACGGTTCCCAAGCCTGTAATTTTCAGTAATAAGCAGATATTCTTCAACGGCTTTTCGCATATGGTACGCTACAAGACCGGAATTGGCATCGTGCAGGAACGGTCGGGGTATATTCCCTGTGTATAACACTCCCAAAAGATCGGTGTTGATCGTAATGTAATTTAACATACAGGGAAAAGCTTCTTCAAAAAAACGTTTTCTGCCGATATAAATGGCAGCGCTGGCATTTCGGTCAAGATGGGCAATGGGAGGGATCTCAACAATTCCCCTCGGTTTGAGGTCACGGGGATAGAAAAAGGCACCGGTCGCAAGTACCGGGTTCCCGAAAGGATCGAAAGACCTGTAGGAAATGGCAACACCGCGGATTTCCTTATTCAGATAGCTTTCAAGCAAATTCAAGACTTTGTTGACCGTGGGATCTGCTTGATCCACATCCAATTCGTTCAGCAATGCGTTCATTGCGTCTCTGACGGTAAAATCCCATGTGTTCAACTCTTCTACAAAAAATTTCGGGACAATATCCCCAATGGCATCATGGGGTGTACATCCTGTCAACGATAGAGCAAAAATGACAACTAGAGGAGTAAGTAAGCGTTTCATTATTATGTGTTTATAAATGTCAGTTCCATATCCAGTCTCCCGAGACCACAAGTTCTTCCTGCAATTGATTGTCAATAAGGTATTGACGTAATTGTTCATTATTTAGTTGCACGGCCGGAAGGACCGGTGAATTGGCCAGTGCATAGATCATTTTTGCAGACGTTCTGATGTTGCTATTGATCATTTCAGGGGTAATGTATTGCTGTGTGTCGGCACTGGTATGATAGGTATGGTATGGCTGATAACGGCATAAAGGTGTAAAAGTGGAGATCCCTTCCATAAGAAAAGGAGCATGGTCGCTACCCAGATAGGTAAAGTGTGCAATGGTATTTGTAAAGGAAGAATCGGTGCGGCTAATGATTGTACCGATCTCTCTTATCAGGTCCTCAGATTCATACCTGCCCATCAGATTGAATCCGTACGTATTGACTGTCATATCGTGATTGAACATATACCGGATTCCTTCAAGCTGGTTCCTGTGCTTGGCTTCCCTTACATATAGCTCAGAGCCGTAATGTCCCTGTTCTTCGGCCATGAACAGTACAAAGTCAATGGACCTGCGAACTTTCAGGTCCAGGGTTTTGAAGATCCTGGCAATGTCCAGTACCGAGACGGCTCCGGATGCATTGTCCAGAGCTCCCGGAGAAATATCCCAGGAATCCAGGTGAGCACCGACCACAATGGTCTCATCCGGAAACTCATACCCTTCCAGCCGTGCCACAATGTTGCGTGCATTTGCCGGGGTGCATGTGTTTTTCGTATTAAGTCTTGCCGTACACTTTTTACGGGACAGGCAACTCCTTAAGGCAGCTCCCTGTTCGTAAGAGATGCTCACGGCCGGGATCTTAATCATTCCCCCGTCAAGGGTGGAATTTCCTGTGGTGGGCAGATTTCCGGGAACAGGATTGACGGCTATACAGCCTACGGCACCCTGAGCTATGGCCAGGGATAATTTCTGTGCACGATGCACATTACGAATGTGTGGCGGAGTATCGGGGAGCAGTCCCAGGTGGATCAGAACGATTTTCCCGGCAACGTCAATACCTGCATAGTCGTCGGGCATTCCGTTCCCGGCATCTACTACAGGTGCACTCACGTTACCCGAAGGAGTATAGGCTAGAGCGAGAGCCGGGAAATCGGTAAATATGCCGGAAGTATCAATACGCAACCGGGCCGTGCCGCGTTGCCACTGATTAAAAGTGAAAGGTTGGAAAAACACATTGTCATATCCGTAGGAACGAAACAGAAGGGCAGTCAGTTCTTCAACGCAGGCGGCTGACTCCGTTCCGGCCATCCGGGGTCCGTAGCGTTCACAAATATCAGTCAACAGTTGATATGCCTGGGAATTGTTGCTGACTTCCAGGTCAATACTTTTAAAGACGTTAAGAAGGTGCAGGCGCGGGTTTTTGCAGCCTACAAGCAATGAAAGTATTAAAATACCTGAAAGGCACCTCCACTTCATGTCAACAAATATAGTAATATTTCATAAATTTGAACCTTATGCGGAGTATTCTCACGGACATGTGTTTTCCCAGATTTTGCGGGGTATGCGGAAAAATTCTTGTCTCTCAGGAAGATGTATTATGCCTTCCGTGCCTTCATGATCTTCCGAGAACTTATCAGTGGATGATGGCGGATAACCCTTTGGCCGGAACATTCAAGGGAAAAATATCATTTGTCAATGCTTCTTCGTTTCTTTTTTTCAGGGAAGCAAGTCCATACCGAAAGTTGTTGCATCAATTTAAATATGGCGGTGAGTCCCGGATCGGGATCTATTTGGGATCCCTTTTTGGGAAAGAATTGGTCAGATCTTCTGTTTTTTCTGCAGCCCCGGTAATTATTCCCATGCCTATGTCTTCTGTTAAGCAGAGGAAAAGAGGTTACAACCAAGCGGAATGGCTGGCTGCCGGTATAGCTCTTGCTTCCGGTTGGCCTATGGATACAACGGCAGTTAAAAGAATCAGGGAAAAAACAAGTCAGGTAGCATATGACAGGGAAAGACGCAGGGAAAATATGAAGAATGCATTTGTGGCGAAAGCAATCCCATACAGTGACGTTTTGCTTATAGATGATGTGATTACTACAGGGGCCACAATGGAAAGCTGTGCTCTTGCCATAATGGACAGGAATCCCGCGATCAGGCTCAGTCTGGCATCGCTGGCTTATGTTGAATAAAAACGTATATTTGCATACTATGCCTGACTTTCTGCGTTTGGATATCATTGATATCATTGACATTGTCCTGGTGGGATTGCTGATCTACCAGGTATACAAGATCATTAGAGGCTCAGCTGCGGTCAGTATTTTTTTAGGGATCCTTTTTGTTTATTTCATATGGTTGGTTGTCAAAGCCCTTCATATGGAATTGCTGACAACGATCCTGGATAAGGTGATCAGCGTGGGGGTCCTGGCCCTGATCGTAGTTTTCCAGCAGGAGATCAGACGTTTTCTGCTGCGTCTCGGGTCCAGATATACCAAAGAAAGGGGGCGGCGTGGATTATGGAAAAACTTGTTTTATCCGGGACAAGAATCCTTGTCAAAAAGTGAGATGGAAGAGATCATCAACGCATGCAGCAGGATGTCTGAACGGAAAACCGGCGCCTTAATCGCAGTGGAGCGGATGGCATCACTGGGATTCATAACAGAAACCGGCGACAGGATAGAGGCCCGGGTTCACCGACGCCTGATAGAAAATGTGTTTTTTAGGAACAGCCCCCTGCATGATGGGGGCATGGTCATTGCCAACGGCCGCATTCAGGCGGCCCGGTGTACTTTTCCCATGTCAGACAGCCAGGGGATACCGCCGTATTTCGGTATGAGACACCGTGCGGGGATAGGATTAAGCGAACAAACGGACGCCTTTGTTATAGTAGTATCTGAAGAAACGGGGGATATTTCCACAATGCAGGATGGAGTAATTAAGACACTGAGCGGAGTGGCAGAATTGCGCCTTGATCTGGAGAACGCCTTTCATAAGTAATATAATGATCTATCCGCCCCAGTTTGAGCAAAAAATAGGATTTGACAGGATACGGGAAATGCTTATGCAGGATTGCATGAGCCAAGCCGGCCGTGAACTGGTTTCAGGGATGTGTTTTATGACAGACCATTCCATTTTGAAAGAGGAACTTGACAGAACGGCCGAAATGCGTGAGATCTGTATGTTCGAACAGCAATTTCCGGAAAACGGCTATGAAGACACACTGTTATTCCTGCAACAGATGGAGGTCCACAGGACCTATTACCCGGATGTTACAGCGCTGGTGAAGTTGCAGACGGCAGTTTTAACCGTAAAAGCGTTGCTTCATTTTTTTGGCAACGCCCGGGAAGATGCCTATCCGGCGCTCAAAGCGTTGTGTAGTCCCGTTACTTTCTTTCCGGCAGTGGTACAAAGACTCGATAAGTTGCTCGACAAATATGGTCAGATAAGGGACAATGCTTCACCTGAACTGGCCGAAATCCGGAAATCTCTCAAAAGAAAAGAACAACAGATCATTCAGAAGACCCAAAGCATTCTTAAGGAAGCCCGGGATCAGGGTATAACCGATCCTGACGCTTCTGCTTCTGTCCGTGACGGTCGCATGTTAATCCCGGTGCCTGCTTCCAACAAAAAAAAGATCCAGGGATATATCTGTGATGAATCGGCCAGTGGCAAGACAGTCTTCATTGAGCCCATGGAAGTGGTGAACCTGAATAACCAGATAAGGGAACTGGGATTTGCCGAACAACGGGAGATCACCAGGATCTTAATGGAATTTGCGGAATTTCTCAGACCGTACGTTCCCGATCTGATTGTTCAGGCCCGTTTTCTGGCGACAATAGATTTTCTCCGCGCAAAAGCCCGGCTCGCACTTAAAATGAAAGCCGGAAAACCTATCGTTAATGACCGGCAAGGACTTTTTTTGCTAAGGGCCCGCCATCCGTTACTGGAAACGGCCCTGCAACGGGAAGGAAAAGAGATCGTTCCTCTTACCCTGAAGCTTGATCCGGTAAAGCGTATGCTCCTGATTTCCGGTCCCAATGCGGGAGGTAAATCGGTTTGTCTGAAAACGGTTGGCTTGTTGCAATATATGTTCCAGTGCGGACTGCTGGTGCCTGCTGCTGAAACTTCGGAATTTTCCCTTTTTACATCGATCTTTCTCGATATCGGTGACGAACAGTCTCTGGACAATGATCTGAGCACCTACAGTTCCCATTTGCTGAACATGAAAGAGATCCTCAACCATGCAGATGACAGATCTCTGGTTTTGATAGATGAATTTGGCGCCGGGACAGAACCTGCCGCAGGTGGTGCCATTGCCGAAACTTTGCTTGAACAATGGGAGCAGTACGGATGTTTTGGTGTGATCACAACCCATTACACGAACCTGAAATTCTATGCCACTACGAGCAATGGAGTCCTAAACGGAGCCATGCAGTTTGATGTACAGCACATGCAACCGTTGTTCAAACTGGAAACAGGCATCCCGGGAAATTCGTTTGCCTTTGAGCTGGCCCGTAAAATGGGCCTTCCCGGGGAATTGATACAAAAAGCCAAGGAAAAAGCCGGTGCAGGTTTTGTGGAAACGGAAAAGTATATCAGAAGCATTGCCCGCAACCGCAGGAAATGGGAGGAAAAAGTAGCCCGCATAAAACAAACGGACAAAACCCTGGAAAACATAACCAATAAATATCAGGACGAATTGAGTGAGATCCGTTCCGTCCGGAAAAAGATCCTGGAAGAAGCCCGGCAGGAAGCTTTGCGGATAGTAGAGGCAGCCAACCGAAAGGTGGAAAACACCATACGTGAGATCAGGGAATCCCAGGCCGAAAAAGAAAAAACAAAAAATATCAGGGAGGAATTGCAGCAATTCAGGGATGACCTGGCTTGGGAAACTTCAGATGCGGAAGACAGGAAGATATCCCAAAAGATGGAACAGCTTCGCAAACGAAAGGAAAAGAATGAAAAAAGAAGAAAGCAGTCAAAGGAAGGAGTCATTGCCGGAGAAGGAAAAACCCGGAAAACAAAATGGCAGGATGCAGAAGAGCAAGGACCATTGAAGCAGGGAGACAAGGTAAGGACAAAAGACGGGACATTGGTTGGAGAGATTTTGAGGATTAGCGGTAAAAAAGCCAGTGTAGGTATAGGACAGATAGTCACCTGGACAGAGACATCCAATCTGGAGCGGATATCACAAAATGAATACAGGACGCACGTTCGTATCCCACATAAGTCACAGCCTGACAGGGAAGATGATCTGTCTGCTCACCGTTTGAACTTTTCGCCGCACCTGGATGTGCGTGGTATGAGGGCGGATGAAGCGATCGGTCGGGTAATCCGGTTTCTGGACGACGCCCTGATGGTAGGTATAGGACAAGTAGACATATTGCATGGGACAGGGACGGGAGCCCTGCGTACCGTCATACGCAATCACCTGAAGACTGCTCCCGGAGTGGTCTCTTTTGAAGATGAACACGTTGAAAGGGGCGGGGCGGGAATAACCGTGGTATATTTGGAATAATTATAATCATGAAAAAGACTCTAACAGTCATCTTATGCCTTATGGCACTGGGGTCATGCCGGGTGGAACAGGAACCTCAGGAAGTTGCCAGGGCATTCCTGGAATCCTTCTTTGTTGCGGATTATCAGACGGCACGCACCTATGCGGCTCCTGAACTTTACCACGTCCTGGAAAGATCTCAGGCCATCATGGACTCCCTGACCGAAGAAGAGCGTGAGATGGTTAAAAACCACCTGTCAGCAGTTAAGATCACGATAGATATTCCGGAAAAAATCAAGAGAGATACCCTCCGGTTGCCTTACCGGATAGAGTTTTACAGTTTACCCGAACCGGATGTTTCGGTGATCGCTCTGCGCCGGGAACGCAAGATCTGGCGGGTCTTTTCGTTAGATTAGAATATCATGGACCTTAAGACATCTACGTAATTGAGTTTTTCCCAGGAGAAATATTCAATACCGTCTTTTTTGAAAGGATCTCTTCCAAAATGTCCGTATACGGAAGTAGCCTTGTAAATGGGGTGTTTTAGCCCAAATTCCTTTATGATACGGGCCGGACGCAGATCAAACACCTGGGAGATGATCGCTGCCAGTTCGGCATCTTTTTTCCCGGTCAGGGATGTCCCAAAAGTGTTTACATGAATGCTAACAGGATGCGCAACCCCAATGGCATAGGCAAGTTGTACCTGGACTTCATGTGCCGCACCGGCCGCTACCAGGTTTTTGGCTATGTGGCGGGCGGCGTAACAGGCAGACCGGTCCACCTTGCTGGGATCCTTTCCGGAAAAAGCGCCTCCACCGTGTGCCCCCCGTCCCCCATAGGTGTCTACTATGATCTTTCGTCCTGTCAGACCGGTGTCTCCGTGAGGACCTCCTATGACGAATTTACCCGTGGGGTTGACCAGCAGTTTCATGTCGTGATCAAAGAGATGCTTGCGGGAGGGGTGTACCTTATTGATTACACGCGGCAAAAGGATATTGCTGACATCTTCGGTGATCTGCCGGTGCATCGTATCATCTTCGGCGAACGGATCATGTTGTGTGGACAAAACAAGGGTATCTATGCGCCGCGGTTTTTTATTTTCATCGTATTCAACGGTAAACTGGCATTTTGAGTCGGGTCGCAGATAAGTCATCTGCCTTCCTTCTTTGCGGATGGCTGCCAGTTCCATCAGCGTAATGTGTGCCAGGACTATCGGTAAGGGCATAAGCTCTTCCGTTTCGTCACAGGCGTATCCGAACATCATTCCCTGATCTCCGGCACCCTGTTCATCGGGATCCTTTTTTACAACTCCCCGGAAAATGTCCGGAGATTGTTCATGTATGACGGAAATGATACCACATGATTCAGCTTCGAATTTATATTCGGCACGGGTGTAACCGATATCGGCTATCACTTTACGGGCGATTTGCTGAATATCAACCCAGGCTTTGGAGCGCACTTCCCCTCCAATGATTACAAGTCCTGTAGATACAAATACTTCACAGGCTACTTTGGAGTCCGGGTCAAGACGCAGGAATTCGTCTAATATGGCATCGGCTATTTGGTCGGCTACTTTGTCAGGGTGTCCTTCGGACACAGATTCGGAAGTGAAAAGTGTTCTCATTTTAGCATTTTTTAGTGGTTGCAAGCAAGCAAATCTATCCACAAGTATGTCAATCGGGTTACAAATGGATGACAAAGGTATAAAATCTTTTTAAACGAAAAATCTAAATCGTTATTGTTTATAAAAAATGGGTCTTTGTTGATAACTTATATTACTTATTGACAGCGTGTTGCAGGTGTTCAGTCCGTTTCTGTCCGGATTACAACCGGGAACGCCGAATAATTGTCTATTTTTGTGATCCAACATACAAAATTCGACACAAGCGATCGTCCGGATTAAAAGAGGAAAGCTTATGCAGCTTAGAACAATCAATAGAGTGCTAATGGTCTTGGCATTCTTTCTTGCCGCTTGTAGTGAAAGACCGGTCCCGGAGCACCTTACCGCGGACAAGATGCAGGTCACTTTCGATGCTTCCGCAGGTGAACAGATACTCCAGGTAACAGCCAATTGCAGTTGGTCGGTCGCAGTAGCGGAAGGCAGCAACTGGCTGTCGGTCATGCCCCAATATGGGCAGGGCAACAGCAGCCTGACTCTTTCTGTACAAGCCAATCCGGGGGCCGATCGTACTGCTGTCGTAAAAATTTATTCGGCTGAAAAGGAAGTTCGTATTACTGTCACCCAGAAAGAGCAGGAAGTCCTTCTTTGGAATGTGTCCCAGGTACGTGCTTTATACAAAGGTGCCGATGTTGTCATTACGGAAAAAGTAATTATAAGGGCTACCGTTATAAGCAATTACATGCATATAGACAACGGGGGGCTGAATAATTACACTTCCATGAAAGCTATTGTGGTAAGTGACAAAGAGGCAGGTATTCAACTCTTTTGTTCCGAAAACAACACGGTATTCAAACAAGGGGACAAAGTGGAAATACAGCTCAAGGGTCAAACATTATCGGTATACAACAACGGACCCCTTCAGGTGAACGGCATTCCTTTGGCCAACATAACAAAAACAGGAACGGAAACAGTTGTTGCAAAGGAAATAACAGCGGCGCAATTGGTCTCCGGAGATTATGAGTCCATGTACGTAGCCATACCTTCCGTTCAGGTGACTGACGAAGATCTCAACAAAACCTTTGTTATAGGGTCTTCGCATACTTCCATAGGAATGATAGCACAGACCAAAGAGACATTTGACATTTTCTCTTCCAGGTATTCGTCTTTTAAAGACGTCACCGTACCTTCGGGTAGTGGGGTGCTCAAAGGGATAGCCAGTGTATATAACGAACGTTATCAGATCTCATTTGCAAAGGATTCTGATTGGGAAAGTTTGACAGGTGAGCGTTTTTACACTGCTCCCACCTTTATGCTTCATACGACTGAAAAGGAAATTTCCGGAGAAGAAGGACAGTTTGCTGTTTCCCTGGCCGCCAACGTTGATTGGACAGTCGTTTCGTCGGACCCTGAAAATTTTGCCGTATCACCTTCCTCTGGGAGCGGGTCAACCCCTGTAACTGTAACTTATACGCAAAATCCGTCAACAGTTGCTCGGCGTACGGCAGACATCGTCTTTTCCACAACTGACGCCTCAATTACCCAGCAAAAATTGACCCTGCATGTTGCACAAAGCCCGTTCGAAGCACTTGTTTCGGATCCGGTGCGCTCCTGGATGGAATTGCCCCGTGTGCAACCGGAAAATGAATTTGCCTATATATCACATATGACAACACTGAAGGGAAAAAGTGTCCGTAATTATGCTTTCTGGTACGACACCCAAAACAGGCTGGCCCTATGGGTGGCTTACCCGCTTTACCGGGATATAATGGGCAACGGCAGCCGCACAGATGCGTGGGATTACAATCCCAAAGTTCCCAAACGCTATCAGCCCGCTTTGTTTTATTCGTTCGGGAACGCAACCTATGACAGGGGACATCAATTGCCTTCGGCGGACCGTCTGTATTCACAAGATGTCAATGCCAGCACTTTTTATTTTACCAATTTGACTGCTCAGCATGCATCCCTCAATCAAAACCTATGGGCTAACCTGGAAATAAAAGTCAGGGGATGGGCCGAAACTTGCGATACATTATATGTAGTTACCGGAGCCATGATCAGGACGGCAGAAGATCAGACTGTAAACTATGTGTCCGACAACAACGGAAACCAGGTGGCTGTTCCCAAACTGTATTACAAAGTATTGTTGAGGTATAATACCAACCAGACGGAGAACGGAGGATTTTCCTCCATTGGCTTCTGTTACGAAAACCGGGAATATACCGAAAAATATCCTGCTGCTGCAGATGCCAAAAGCCTGGATGAAATAGAGGCTTTGACGGGTCTTGATTTCTTCCATAATTTACCCGATCATATTGAAGAAATTATAGAAGCATCCTGTATACCAAAAGATTGGGGATTGAATTGATTTTTATTTATTCTCTATATAAATTGTAATATATTTGCACCGTGTTTTTTAAAACCCTATACAGTTATTCATTATAATAAACCTAAATAAACATCTATGAAAAAAGCAATTCAATGTTTTCTCGCTCTTATGGCGTTAATGTTTCTGAGTGTGGGAGCTTACGCGCAAGTAACCACTTCGTCTCTGGGTGGTAAGATCACTGACGAGGTGGGACTAGCTGCTGCAGGTGTTACTGTTGTAGCCACCCACGTGCCTTCCGGGACCATATATACTGCTGTTACCAACAATGATGGTCGCTATGCTATTCAGGGTATGCGTACCGGTGGTCCTTACAAAGTCGAAATTTCTTATATTGGATATAAGACGATTCATTTTACCGATATTACCCTGCAATTGGGAGATGTTTACAATTTAAGTACTGAACTTAAAGAAGAAGCTGTTCAACTGGATGATATAGTAGTAGTAGCTTCTGCCACTTCTGCCTTTGCCGGAGAAAAATTCGGTTCTTCTACCAATATTTCCAACCGGAACATCCAAAGTCTGCCTACTATCAGCAGGAGTATTACAGACATAACAAAGCTTTCGCCTTACGGAGGTAGCGGCATGAGCTTTGCCGGCGGGGATGGCCGTTCGTCCAACTTTACCGTTGATGGTGCCAACTTCAACAATAACTTTGGTTTAAGTTCCCGCCTCCCCGGTGGCGGAGCCCCTATTTCCATTGATGCCATTGAGGAAGTTCAGGTAGTGATAGCTCCTTTTGATGTTCGTCAGACCAATTTCATTGGCGGTGGAGTCAATGCCATTACCAAATCGGGTACCAATACGCTGAGAGGAACTGCTTATGTTTTTCATCGTAATGAAAACATGAGGGGCAACAGAGTTGACGGAGTGGAACTTGGTGAAAGGGGCATTGATCGTAATACTACCTATGGAATTACCTTAGGTGGTCCTATCGTAAAGAACAAATTGTTCTTCTTTGTCAACTTTGAATATACCAAAACGCCTACCATCGTGAACCGTTGGAGGCCCTCGGTAGACGGTGTTGCCAATACGGACAATTACATTTCGCGTACCACCATGGCCGACATGAAAAAAGTTTCTGATTTTTTGAGCAGTAAGTACGGCTATGAGACAGGTTCCTATACGGATTATCCTGCCGATGAAAGTAATATGAAGATATTGGCCCGTATAGACTGGAACATCAGCCGGGATCACAACCTTGCCGTTCGTTACAATTACACATTAAACAGAGGCTGGAATAACACCAATGCTTCTTCTTCCAACTGTTTTCAACGTACAACGGAAAGCCGCCTGGGTCGATATTCCATGTCTTTTGCCAATTCGATGTACTCTATGGACAACATCGTTAATTCCGTGTCGGTAGACCTTAACAGCCGTTTTGGGGACAATGTTTCCAATCAGCTTCTGGTTACCTATTCCCAGCTGGATGACATCCGCGGAAGCACTTCTGCCAAATTCCCCTTCATTGACATCCTGGAAGGTTATACCGTAGATAACAGCGGAAAAATCACTCAGTCCATTGTCCCTTATATGTCGGCCGGTTATGAGTTGTTTACTTGGAATAACGGGGTTCATAATACCGTAATAAATGCGAAAGACGACATTACCATTTATAAAGGTAATCATAAAATTACCGCCGGTCTGAGTTTTGAATATCAAATGGCCGACAACTCTTATATGAGAAACGGTACGGGTTATTACCGTTATCGCAGTTTAAACGACTTTCTTAACGGGGCCACCCCGGAAACCGTAGCCCTTACCTACGGTTACGATGGCGAACTAAATCCTGCCGCACGTGTACGTTTCAACCAGTTTGGCCTGTATTTGCAGGACGAATGGAGTGTCGGGAACAACTTTAAGTTGACTTACGGTATTCGTTTTGACGAGATTATATTTAATAATAAGGACTTGATGCGTAACAACGCCATTTATGAAATTGAATATGATGGCAAAAGCGTAGATACCGGCAAATGGCCCAAACCAAAACTCCAGATTTCTCCTCGTATAGGATTTAACTGGGACGTACTCGGAAACCGTTCATTGAAAGTCCGTGGTGGAACAGGGTTGTTCTCGGGACGTCTTCCTTTGGTGTTCTTCACCAATATGCCCACCAACTCGGGTATGGTACAGAACGTTGTTGCCATTTCCACAAGATATACTGCCGGTGTGGCCAATCCTGATCCCCTTCTGGAAGCATTCAAGGGAGATATGATCACCGATGTAGATGCGTTGATCGCTAAACTTCACAGTTTGGATCCGAAAAAATTCCCCACTTCCATTAGTCCGGAAGACGGAGTAAAACCCTCCCAGATCAACGGGATCGACCCCGACTTCAGGATGCCTCAGGTATGGAAGAGCTCCATTGCCCTGGATTACAACTTCCCCACTTCGTTTCCCTTCTCTATCAGCGGGGAATATATCTTCAACAAAACCATCAACGGGATTTGCTTGAAGAACTGGAATATAAAAGACAACGCCGGCTTTACCACATTGAATGGACCGGACAAACGTCACATCTATCCTGCCGAATACAGGCATACGAAAACCGATGCCTACGTACTTTCCAACACCAAAAAAGGTTACGGCTGGACACTCAACTTTATGTTACATATGTCACCCATAGAGAATTTGGACATCATGGCCTCTTACACACGTACTACCATGAAAGAAATTACGGGTATGCCCGGTTCCAATGCAGAGTCAGCCTACCTGTACGTTCCTTCCGTTGAAGGTCCCAACTTTGCCGGACTCAGCAATTCTCAGTACGTGACTCCTGACCGTGTGATCGCCTCGGTTTCCTACGCAGACAGGTGCAATAACCGCTTCTCCTTGTTCTATCAGGGTTATCGCGGCGGTTCAAGCTATACCTATCAATATTACGGCGACTTCAACGGAGATAATATTCCTTACGATGTAATGTACATTCCCAAAGATGATTCGGAAATTATTTTTGCTTCTAAAAGCGATCGCGAACGTTACTGGGCCTATGCAAACCAAGATACTTACCTGAGCAAACATAAAGGTCAGTATGCCGAGGCATACAGTGTCTATTCACCTTGGGTTCATCGTTTTGACTTCCGTTACTCTCATGACTTTGTAGTCAATATAGGAAAAACCAGGAATGCCTTGCAGCTCAATGTTGACTTTATGAATATAGGAAACTTATTCAACAGCACCTGGGGCGTTAGCAAAATCCTTTCCACCGAAGCCATGAGCGGGCGTATCCTTCAATTGGACAGCATCAATGAAGCAGGCGTACCCGTATTTAAAACAAGAGTAGAGGCAGGTGCCAAAACCTGGGATTACAATCACTCGATTGGCCAATGTTGGTCTCTGCAGATAGGTATTAAATATCTTTTCAACTAATCAGCTAAAACTTTCTTTATGAAACACAAATATTTACTACTATCGTTGTTTGCCTTTGCAACACTTTTTATAAGTTGTAAAGAGGAAATTGAAATACCTTCCTTAGATGAGGTTAAGGTAGATATGTCCTACATCGGTTTCGGAGCAGAAGCCGGTTCAAAGACGATCACCCTGACCGCTACCGACAAATGGAATATTACAAATATTCCCGAATGGTTAACGGTCACTCCCAGTAGCGGTAACGCCGCTCCGGAGGGGATCAAAGTGACTTTTTTTGTTGCTGCTGCCGATTCCGATAACTTTTCCGAAGTTTATATTAATTGCGCCGGCAAGACGCAGATACTGATCGTAAAGCAGGTTTGCGGTCCGGTAGAGATCGTTGTTTCCTCCTGTAAGGACGTGATTGAAAAAGGAGTTGACGGCAAGATTTATTGGGTTGAAGGTCAGATTACCTCTATTGTCAATACCCTTTACGGTAACTGGTACCTTAATGACGGAACAGGAACTTTATACATTTACGGAACCCTTGATGCCAAGGGCAACAGCAAAAACTTCCTGAGCCTGGGTCTGGCTGTGGGAGATCGCGTAATGGTACACGGTCCCCGTGTCACATACGGTTCAACCATTGAACTGGTTGACGTAACAGTGGATAAGATCACTCCTTCCCTGATAAAAGCGGCCAAGGATGCCGTACAGGTTCCCAAGGAAGGCGGAGAATTTGAAGTTGCGGTATTGTATAAGGGAAATGGCTTGGAAATTAATTATGACGCTGCGTGGCTTTCCGTCAGATCAATGATCAAAGGGGCCGATGATTCCACACGAGTAAAGTTTATGGCTCAACCCAACCTTGGCGGCGACCGTAAGGCCACCATTTCTATGACGTCTGCCACAAGCAGTTCATCTTCCACGATCCAGGTTACCGTTACGCAAATTGGTGCCATCATTGATGCTACTGTTGCCGAATTCCTTGCAGCTGCGGAAGATGCAACCCAATACCGTATATCCGGGATTATCACCAAAGATACCGGCAGTGATTACGGCAATATTTACATCAAGGATGCTACTGGAGAAGTTTACATTTACGGAGTGCTTAACGCAGAAGGCAAAACGAAACAGTGGAAAAATATGGGCATCAATGTAGGCGATATTGTTACGCTTATTACTCCCCGCGGCTCGTATAAAGGAAACCCACAGGGTATAAACGCCAAAGTGGATGCACATATCCCGGTTGTAGAGGCAACCATACCGGCTTTCCTGGCCGCCGCAGAAGATAATACGTATTATCGACTGACCGGTATCGTAGGAGACTTGTCTGGTGCAGGTAAATACGGAAACTTTAATATTTCCGATGAAACGTCACAAGTTTACGTTTACGGTCTGCTTTCAGGCTGGGGCGGTGCCAGAGGACAATTCCAGACTTTCGTTACGGAAACCGGACTTAAGGCCGGTGACCTGATTACGATTGTAGGGAAGAGAACTTCGTACAAAGGAACGCCACAAGTTGGCAGCGGGTTCTATGTGTCGCATGTAGGTGCGGATGATTAGCAGAACTCTGGATTAAATATTATTTACGATGCCTCCGGGTCCCGGATAACGGGATTTCCGGAGGTGTTGTTAAAAAAAGACCGTTAGATTTGCTATGCCTTTTCTGCATTGTCCGTAATGTTCCGGGATTCCGCCTTGTCTGCTGCTGCCAGCACCGGATCATTGGAGATATCTTTGAAATTACCTACATTTGTCAAACGGAAAGGGATTCCGGATCATAAGGAACCGGACATTATTGCCGGAAAGCTGATAAGATCCGTTTTATTGAAGTATGCTCCCGTTCCGGGGCAGACCGTCGCACCTCCTGTACAGACCATTGACAGGATAGAGCAACGGATGGTTACGGTGACTGCACGGGCATGTCACCGTATCAAACTGGAGTGCGGTTTGGTGTGATAGCCATCATGTTCGGTCTGATGATCCGGATTATGAACCGGAATACATTTCATACGCTTTTATGCTTCTTTTATGACAAAAAATCATTATTGCATCATCATGGCCGGCGGGATCGGCTCGCGTTTCTGGCCCCTTAGCCGGAATGCCAAACCCAAACAATTCCTGGACATCCTGGGTTTAGGCAAGAGCCTGCTGCAGCTTACCTATGAGCGGTTTATCAGAATAATACCGGCAGAAAGGATCTTGGTAGTAACGTCTGAACAGTACAAAGACCTTGTCCGCGAGCAACTTCCGGACATTCCGGGAAGCAACATACTTTCAGAGCCTTACCGGCGCAATACGGCTCCCTGCATAGCCTATGCCACATACAAACTATTGAAGACGGATCCGGAGGCTTCTGTAGTAGTGGCACCATCCGATCACCTGATTATCGGGGACGAGGATTTTCTGGGAACCATACTTTCAGCACTCCAGCTGGCCGGCGAGAACGACATCCTGATCACCTTGGGTATAAAACCTACCCGTCCCGAAACCGGTTACGGCTATATCCAGGCTGTTAGAAAAGAAGCACTGCCCATAGGAGATCATCTGGCTTATCCGGTAAAGACCTTTACAGAGAAACCGGACCTGGAGCTTGCCCGTGTTTTGGTCGAGAGTGGTGAATTTTACTGGAACTCGGGGATCTTTGTCTGGAGTCTGGCTTCTATCGAACGACAACTGGAGCGCTGGTTACCGGAGATCAGTCTTCCTTTCCGAAACGGGTTGAGTATTTATAATACGCCCCATGAAATGAAATTCATTAACAAAGTCTATGAGGAAATCCGGAACGTTTCCATAGATTACGGGGTCATGGAAAAAGCAACCAACACCTATGTTATTTCCGCTTCGTTTGGCTGGTCTGACCTGGGAAGCTGGGAGAGCATTTATATACATTATGACAAGGACGCAAAGGGTAATGCGGTTATTGCGTCAAAAGCCTTGTTGGATAATGTCAGGGACAGCCTGGTGTATTTCGGACAGGAAAACAAGCTTTTAGTTGTCAAGGGTCTTAAAGATTACATTGTCATTGATACGCCCGATGCGTTACTGATCTGTCCCAAGGACGAAACTCAGTTCCGTCAGTTATTTAACGACATAGCACATAATTATGAGGAATTTGTATGAGTGAATTGAAATTTAATATTGAAATCAATTCCGAAATAGGGGAATTGGAAGCCGTTATCCTTCATACACCTGGGCCCGAAGTGGAAAACATGACGCCCAGATCTGTTGAACGGGCGCTTTATAGCGATATCCTAAACCTTTCGGTGGCACAGCAAGAATATGAACAATTGTCGTTGTTTCTGGAGAAGGTTACTAAAGTTTATCAGGTCAAAGACCTGTTGATAAAAGTCCTGGACAATCCGGCACACCGGAATTCATTGATCGGCAAGATATGCCTTACTGAAAATGTGAACGATTATTATGATGAGTTAATGGAAATGTCGTCCAGGACATTGGCCAATAAACTCATTGAAGGGCTGCCGGCCAGGATAGACAGCCTGACCTCCTTTCTCAATGACGAATATTATGCCTTACTGCCGCTTTACAATTTTTATTTTACCAGAGATGCATCTGCGGTAGTGGGGAACAATGCCGTAATATGCAGGATGGCCAATAAGATCCGTGTAAGGGAGTCCCTGATCATGGATGCTATATACAATAACAATCTGCATTTCAATTCGAACGTTATTAACACATTCGAGCAACATCCCCACGACCGGTCCATTCTGATAGAAGGGGGCGACATCTTGGTACTCAGGGAAGATATCCTTGTAGTGGGGAACGGCATGCGGACTACATCCCAGGGAATTGACCTGCTCTTGAACCGGCTTTCGAAATCGGCACCGGAAGGAAAAAGCTATATTTTTGTACAACAACTTCCTTCTTCTCCTGAAAGTTTTATTCATCTGGATATGGTGTTTACCATGTTGGATGTGGATAAATGCATCGTATTCGATCCCCTGATCCAGGGAGATACGCGCTACAGTACGGTACAGATCACACTGGACAACGGAAAGGTGGAAAAGATCAGGCGTGTTCCCAGCCTGCTTACATCATTGCGAAGACTGGGCATGGACCTGGAGCCTGTCTCCTGCGGAGGAAGCGATGAATGGGACCAGGAGCGCGAACAATGGCATTCCGGTGCCAATTTCTTTGCATTTGCTCCCGGAAAGGTAATGTCGTATGCACGCAATGAGCATACTCTAAATGAAATCTCCAAACATGGATTTGAAATCGTCACATCGGAAGATGTGACATCAGGAAAGGTTGATATTCACAAGCTTCGCAAATGCGTTGTAACCATCGTAGGGGCAGAACTTGCCCGGGGAGGGGGAGGTACACGTTGTATGACTCTTCCCTTGAAACGCAAGCAGGTGAACTGGAAATAACATAAAAATGAACATATGAAAATATTAATTGGAGGTGATATTGAAGGGATCGCAACGGCCTGCGACTGGGATTCCATAACGCCGGGCAATTCAGATTACGAAAGAAACCGTGTTCAATATACAAAAGAAATGAATGCCGCTATAGAAGGGGCGTTCGATGCCGGGGCTACCGAAGTATTTGTCCGTGACGGGCATGGAGGGAACAAATCCTTGATACCCGAATTATTAGACAAAAGGGCTTTCCATATCAAGGGCAGGTGTTCGGAAGATTTCCGGGCTATGATCCTGACTATAGAAAGGGGCTACGATGCCGTGCTCTTTATAGGATACCACGCTAAAGCCGGGACACCGGACGGTGTCTTGTCGCATACTATGGCCCGGGCTGTGGATGAATTTACGCTCAACGGGGTTTCTTTGCCGGAAATGGGATACAACGCCCTGGTAGCCGGCATGTACGATGTGCCGGTAGTTTACCTTTCCGGGGACAGTGCAGCCTGCCGGCAGGCAAAGGAACTGTTCGGTGACATCGTTACCACTTCTGTAAAGGAAGGCTTGTCACGATGTTCGGCCATTTGCTTGCATCCGCAGGAAGCCTGTGACCGTATCCGGTCCGATGTGTCAAAAGCCCTTAAACACGGACACCGTTGTGTTTTCCGCATGGAAGGACCTTATACCATGTATTGCTCCATCCGCCGGAAATACGATGCCCCCAATATTGAAAAAACATTGCATACGGCTTCTCTGGAAGAAGCGTTGCATCTGTTCTGGACTCTGACTTAATTTGAGGAATATGTGGGATACCATAGATAATGTAACAAAAGAACTGAAAGGATTTCATCCGGGTACCCAGGTTGAAGTAGAGGAATTCCGTGTGCGTATGTTAGGACGCAAAGGAGTCCTTACCCGACTCTTTGATGAATTTCGGAACGTTGATCCTGCCGGGAAAAAGGAATTGGGGAAAAAACTGAATCTGTTGAAAAACCAGATTCAGGAAACCCTTAACGAACACAAGGAAAGGCTATCGCGAACGGAGACCGGAAAATCCCGAACCGAAGACATGACAAAACCTGCAGATCTTCTGAATGCAGGCTCTCGTCATCCCATTGCGATCGTGCAACGCGAGATCCTGGATATTTTCAGAAAAATGGGTTTTTCCGTGGAAGAAGGGCCTGAGATCGAAGATGACTGGCATGTTTTCAGTGCTCTGAACTTTGCTCCGGATCACCCGGCCCGGGATATGCAGGATACTTTCTTTATCAACAATGACAGCGACAATCCCGTATTGCTGCGTACGCATACCAGCTCGGTACAGGTCAGGACTATGGAGAAGCAGAAACCGCCCATCCGGGTAGTATGTCCGGGCAGGGTATTTCGCAATGAGGCTATTTCTGCCCGGGCCCACTGTATCTTCCATCAGGTGGAAGGATTGTATATAGATGAGAATGTCTCTTTTGCAGACCTTAAACAATCTATCCTGATCTTTGTACGCGAAATGTTCGGGTCTTCCGCCAGGATTCGTTTAAGGCCGTCTTATTTTCCCTTTACCGAACCGTCGGCTGAAGTTGACATGAATTGCAATATTTGCGGAGGGGCCGGATGTAATATATGTAAAAACACCGGTTGGTTGGAGATCATGGGGGCAGGAATGGTGGATCCCAATGTGTTGAAAGCCTCAGGAATAGATCCCGAAAAACATACGGGGTTTGCCTTTGGGATGGGTGTGGAACGTATAGCCATGCTTAAATGGCAGGTCAGGGATCTACGGCATTATTTCGAGAATGACGTACGTTTCCTGGAACAGTTCCAGAGTGGATTACTCTAAAGATCCTCTTATTTTTTGTCACTAAAAAAAAATCGCTAACTTTGCAGTCCAATTTTGCATTTATGCGGAAATAGCTCAGTTGGTAGAGCATAACCTTGCCAAGGTTAGGGTCGCGAGTTCGAATCTCGTTTTCCGCTCAAAACCTCTCCCGGCGAGAGGTTTTTTTAAGATAAATACTGAAAGTCAAGCGGCTCGGGTGGTGGAATAGGTAGACACGCAGGACTTAAAATCCTGTGGACAGAAATGTCCGTACGGGTTCGATTCCCGTTCCGAGCACTAACGCAAATAAGAGAAGCCCTGATTCACAAAGAATTGCAGGGCTTTAATTTTTAATTACTGAAACTAGACTAAAACATTTTCCTTTTTTAGGGGCAATTGAATCGGACAGTCTTTATTTTACTCTTAATTCCGGATCCCGGTAATATTTTGCAGCTTCTTCCAGAATTTCCGCTATGGCTGCAATTCTTTTAATATCTGCCGGGTGTGTGCTCAAAAAATCGAAAGATGAAGAATGGTTATGTGCCATCATTTTTTCCCAAAAATTCGGAGTCTGATATATATCATACCCTGCCAGTGCCATAATGTACAGTCCGATACGGTCGGCTTCGTATTCGTGTTTACGTGAAAAGGGCAGCACTATCCCGACATTACTGCCGAAAGCGAATGCTTGGGCAAAAAGCTTGACAGCTTGTTCATTTTGTCCGTATTTAGTCTGACCGAATACCTGGGTGGCAATTTGTCCCGCAGATTGCAATAAAGCCTGCTGGCTCATCCGTTCATTTCCGTGACGTGCTACGGCGTGTCCCATTTCATGACCAATGACTATGGCCAGGTGATTTGGATTGTCGGCAAAATTCAGAATGCCTTCAAAGAGAACAATCTTGCCGTTGGGAAGGCAAAAAGCGTTCACTGCCGGATCTTTTACCAACTGGAATTCCCAGTTCAGTCCGGTAAGGTAATCCGGCTGTCCGATCCCTTCCAGGTAAGCGGTAAGGGCTGTTACCATCCGGTTGCCTACGGTACGAATCATTTCCTTATGCAGTGCATCTTTGGATATGACCGCTGATTGGAGGAATTCGGCGTATGACTGGTCAGAAAGGGCCGAAACCGCTTCGTCCGAAAAGACAAGCAATTGTTTTCTGCCCGTAAAGGCAGTCGTTCCACAGGCATTCAAGATTACCAGGGCAAGTAATGAAAGAATGACTTTTTTTTTCATCTGCATATGTTAATACTATTTCACAGCTAAGAATCTATACATCAAATATAATGAATTTTTATCTTTGTCTGTATATCAAAAAAAGGAACTATGAAGCATGTCATTTTATCGTTTATTACTTCTGTCACGATATTGTTTTTTCCGGTAAACGCTTTTGCCCAAAAAGCAAGAATGCGCGATTTCGGGATCAGGACAGGTGTTATGAAGACCGGCCCGTTGAACGCCATAACGGATGTGAAAGGGGTATCCGTCGGGCACGTTACATTGATTGCAGGAGATAGTGTCAGGACGGGTGTGACGGCTATTATTCCGCATCCGGGAAATATTTTTAGGGAAAAAGTACCTGCTGCATTCTGGGCTGGGAACGGTTTCGGAAAATTGGCAGGATCAACCCAGATAAAAGAACTTGGCAACATCGAGACACCGGTCATTCTCACCAACACCTTGTCGGTGGCTGCAGGGATTGAAGGATTGATCACCTATACGCTGGATCAGCCCGGTAATGGAAATATACAGTCTGTGAATGCTGTCGTGGGAGAAACAAATGACGGAGGATTAAATGATATCCGGGGCCGACACGTAAAACCCGCACATATACTGGAGGCTTTGAAAGTGGCCGCTACAGGGTCGGTGGCCGAGGGAAACGTCGGTGCAGGAACGGGAACCGTCTGTTTTGGTTTTAAAGGAGGGATCGGGACTGCCAGTCGTGTCTTGCCCGCAAGCCTGGGAGGTTATACCGTAGGCGTGCTGGTACAAACGAATTTTGGGGGTGTGTTGCAGATTGCAGGTGTAAAAGTGGCAGAGCGTCTGGGACGATACTCCTACAGAAACCATATTGAAAAAAAGTCCGGATCTGCAGTTACAGACGGACCGGCCGATCCCGGTTTTTCAGACGGATCCTGCATGATCATCATCATTACCGATGCTCCTGTGAGTGAACGTAACCTGGAACGGCTGGCCAAGCGCGGAATGATGGGCCTTGCCCGAACCGGCGGCATTGCTTCGAACGGAAGCGGTGACTATGTCATTGCCCTATCGGTTGCACCGGAAAACTTCATCCGTGACACACCGTTATATAAGCCTGTTTACCTGCATAACGATGACTGTTCCCCATTGTTCCTGGCTGCTATTGAAGCTACAGAAGAGGCCATTCTCAACTCGCTTTTTGCCGCCGAGACCATGACAGGTAAAGGAGGTCGGACCATTGAAGCCCTGCCGGTGGAAAAGGTGGTAAAAATGTTCCCTATAGTTAAGAATGTGGAATAACAATTGGAAAAGTTCTATTAACGTTAAAACAACACATCATGAAAATCCGGACAACATTTTTTGCTGTTTTTTTTCTGCTCTCAGCAGTGTCTTTTGCTACAGACCGGGAATCACAACCAAAAGAACTAAATCCTCAAAATGAACAAGCCATGAAAGAAGTACATGATTTTTTAAGGACATGCGGGGTATATTATCTTGCCACCGTTGATGATGATCAGCCCAGGGTGCGTCCTTTTGGAACTGCCGTCATCTTTGAGCAGAAACTTTACATTCAGACCGGCAGAAAAAAGAATGTGGCCAGGCAAATGCTGACCAATCCCAAGGTGGAGATCTGTGCGTATGATCCCGGAAAAGGAATCTGGCTGCGTATTGAGGCCATAGTTGTCGCCGATGAAAGGTTAGAAGCAAAACAATACGTCCTGGATCAATATCCGCAATTGAAAAGCATGTACCGGGCAGATGACGATAATACGTTAGTCCTGTATCTGAAAGACGCGACTGCCACCTTCTATAGTTTTGCCAACCTGCCCAGAACCGTTAATTTCTGATTTGCCTGCAGCGTCACACACATGCTTTTGTCGTTCCTTCCGGCTGTCCTTACTGTGTTTTTCTGCAAAAAGGGACAATGAACCTGGAAGAAAGACGGTTATTATCAATAGACTTTATTAATTACACATTAGTTTTCCTGAATGCTTATATTTGTTATATGAAAAAAACAATCTTCTTTTTGTGCGTTTGCGTGCTGGGATCATGCAATGCCGGTATGGATAAAAAAATAGATGAGTTGATCGCTCAGATGACGCTGGAAGAAAAAGTGGACATGCTGCACGGTCATACTATGTTTACCTCTGCAGGCGTGGAACGTTTGGGTATTGCTCCCATGAAATATGCAGACGGACCGTTCGGGATCCGTGAAGAACTGGAACCCAACTCATGGATGCCGTTACGACTGACGACAGATTCAGCTACCTTCTTTCCCACCGGATCGGCATTGGCCGCTACCTGGAGCGAAGAAATGGCCTGGCTCTATGGGAAAGGGATGGCAGAAGAAGCCAGAACAAGGGGAAAAGACATGATCCTCGGTCCTGCGATAAATATCCAGCGTATTCCGACCGGAGGCAGGACATACGAATATTTCAGCGAAGATCCGCTGCTAAGTGCCCGCCTGGCAGTTGGGTATGTAAGAGGAGTACAGGACAACGGAGCAGCTGCCTGTATCAAGCATTATGCCTTGAACAACCAGGAGAACAATCGGGGGATGGTGGATGTTGTGATCAGCCAACGTGCTATGAGGGAGATCTATCTGCCTCCGTTCCGGGCAGCTGTGGAAGAAGCGGGAGCTCTGGGAGTGATGGCTGCTTACAATAAAGTAGCCGGTTCCTGGTGTGCAGAGAACGATATGCTGCTGAACAAAATATTGCGCGATGAATGGGGATTTCGCGGAATGGTCATTTCTGACTGGTACGGGACTCACAGTACTGTAAAAGCTGCCCTATCCGGATTAGACGTAGAGATGCCGGGGAACAACTTTTTCGGACAGGCGTTGTTGGACTCCGTACGAAACGGATCGGTTCCGGAAGAGGTGATTGACCAAAAGGTGGCCAACATTCTGCGGGTGCGTCTGACGATCGATCCCATAGAAGAAACATCTCATATAAATCCGGTAAGCACACCGGAACACGGACAAATAGTCTACGAAGTCGCATCAAAGTCGATCGTCCTGCTCAAAAACGAAAGTAACCTGCTGCCGTTGGACCTTGACCAGAACAAAACAATAGCCGTTATTGGTGATAATGCTATTCGAAAGAACGCCACGGGCGGGATCGGGGCAGGTGTAAAGGCCCGTTATGAGATCACTCCCATGGAAGCGCTGCAACAAAAGACAAGAGATCGTGCCAACTTGGTTTTCGCCCGCGGTTATAAAGGATTTTCCTGGCGGGACAGAGTACGTGGGGGCGTGTTGGGAGGTGAGGTTTTGACAGGGACAGGTGGCATGTTATCGGGGAGTGATGCTTCCGCAGCACAACTTGATCCGGATTTGTTGGCCGAGGCGCTCGAAGTCGCTTCCGGTGCCGATTTGGTACTGTTCTTTGCGGGGAATAACCGCGAAGTAGAGACCGAAGGAGCCGACAGAACGAATATGATCCTGCCTTCCTTGCAGGATGAACTGATCCGGGAGATCGCCCGGGTCAATCCAAACATTATCACCGTAGTAGTCACCGGTGCACCTGTAGATCTGTCCAACGTGGATCAGTATTCAAAAGCTATGCTGGTATCCTGGTTCAACGGCTCGGAAGGAGGCAATGCACTGGCCGATGTTTTGTTGGGTACGGTAGTCCCTTCGGGGAAGCTTCCCTTTACTTTCCCGGTCAGGTTGGAAGATTCACCGGCCTATGCATTGAAAACATATCCGAATTTTGACAAAGCACATTATGCCGAAGACATATTTGTAGGCTATCGCTGGTTCGACTCCCGGAAGATCGATCCATTGTATCCCTTCGGGCACGGCCTTTCGTATACCGGATTTACCTATTCATTGCCGCAGACCAACAAAGATCAGTATCGTCCCAACGACGTGATCACCGTGACATTTAGATTGGAAAATACCGGCAGCTTCAATGCAGAAGAAGTGGTACAGCTTTACATCCATAGATCCGGAACAAAAGTGGAGTTCCCTGAAAAAGAACTGAAAGCATTCCGGAGGATTCAGGTGGATGCGGGAAAATCGAAAAAGGTTACATTAAAAATTCCTGTCAGCTCATTGCGTCATTGGGATGAAACTGCACGGGACTGGGCACTGGAACCGGGCAGGGCGGATCTTTTGATAGGTACATCGTCCCGCGATATCAGACTTACAAAAAGAGTGACGATCCTTTTGTAACAGATCATTTTTCTTAACTTTGTCCGGTTTTTAGCATATATTAATGGACAAGGCACGCATAATCCTGGAGGACGGGACGGAATTTTTTGGGAAGTCGTTCGGTTTCAAAAGATCTGTTTCCGGAGAAGTTGTTTTCAATACAGCCATGACGGGATATCCCGAATCTTTGACCGATCCGTCCTATATGGGACAGATCCTGGTAATGACCTATCCATTGGTAGGAAATTACGGAGTTCCTGAAAAGGCTGTTGACAGTAAGGGAATTTCCCTGCACATGGAAAGTGAGAAGATACATGTCCGGGCACTTGTCGTATTCGATTACAGCCATTCCTACAGCCATTGGAATGCCAGGGAAAGCCTGCACCAATGGCTGGAAAGTGAAAAAGTCCCCGGTATTTATGATGTTGACACACGAGCCCTTACCAAATTGCTGCGGGAAAAAGGGTCGATGAAGGGCAAACTGGTGGTTGCCGTTGATGATCCTGATACCGTTCCTTTTACGGATTTAAACCGGGAAAACCTGGTTGCGGGAGTTTCTTGCAAAGAGATCATCGTCTATACGGGGGATCCCGGATCGAAGAAAGTAGTCCTGATAGATTGCGGTGTCAGGCACAATATCATACGCAGTCTGCTGAAGCGCGGGGTAACGGTTGTCAGGGTTCCCTGGGATTTCAATTTTACGACGTTGGAGTACGATGGCCTGTTTATTAGCAATGGGCCCGGGGATCCCAATATGTGCAAGACGACCATTATCAATCTGAAACAGGCCCTGGAAGGAAATAAACCCATTTGCGGCATAGGTATGGGAAATCAGTTGCTTGGCCTTGCCGCAGGAGGAAAAGTGTACAAGATGAAGTACGGGCACCGTGGCCATAACCAGCCTGTGCGGGATGAAGAGACGGGAAGGTGCCATATTACGTCCCAGAACCACGGATATGCACTGAATCCGGGTAGTCTTGACAAGGAATGGATACCGTTGTATACGAACCTGAATGACGGAACGAATGAGGGCATCCGCCACAGGACCAAGCCCTTCTTTTCTTCTCAATTCTATCCTGACACATCCGATGGGTCTACGGATACCGTTTCCCTATTTGATAAATTCACGGAAATTATTTAACCCGATGAAGATAAATAAAATACTGGTGCTCGGTTCCGGTGCTCTCAAGATCGGAGAAGCCGGCGAATTTGACTATTCGGGTTCACAGGCGCTGAAAGCCATTCGTGAAGAAGGTATCAAGACGGTTTTAATCAATCCGAATATTGCGACGGTACAAACATCCGAAGGGGTGGCCGACACCGTTTACTTTTTGCCTGTGACGTCTTTTTTTGTAGAACAGGTGATAAAAAAAGAGCGGCCCGACGGTATATTGCTTGCCTTTGGAGGGCAAACCGCCTTAAATTGTGGGGTGGAGTTATACCGTAACGGTGTTTTTGAAAAATACGGGGTGAAAGTGCTGGGGACCCCTATACAGACCATAATCGAGACTGAGGACAGGGATCTTTTTGTCCGTAAATTGAATCAGATACATGTCAAGACCGTCCGGAGCATTGCGGTCAATTCACTGGAAGACGCTATAATTGCCGCCCAAAACCTGGGATATCCGGTCATTCTCCGGGCTGCCTATGCCTTGGGAGGCCTCGGTTCGGGTTTTTGTGATAACCAAGAGGAGCTGATCGCATTGGCAGAAAAGTCTTTTGCCTTTGCTCCCCAGGTCTTGGTCGAAAAGAGTCTGAAAGGATGGAAAGAGATAGAATATGAAGTAGTGCGCGACAGATACGACAATTGTATTACGGTGTGCAACATGGAGAATTTTGATCCATTGGGGATCCACACTGGGGAAAGCATTGTCGTAGCACCTACACAGACGCTCAATCGCAAAGAGTGCCAGCTCTTAAAAGAGATGGCCGTAAAGATAGTCCGTCATATTGGGATAGTGGGTGAGTGTAACATACAATATGCCTTCGATGTGGCGGGTGAGGACTACAGGGTCATAGAAGTGAATGCCCGTCTGAGCCGGTCTTCGGCATTGGCGTCCAAAGCAACCGGCTACCCGTTGGCATTTGTTGCAGCCAAACTGGCACTGGGTTACGGATTGCACGAACTGACCAACTCCGTGACCAGGACGACTTCCGCCTTCTTTGAGCCGGCCATGGATTATGTGGTGTGCAAAATCCCCCGTTGGGATCTGGGCAAGTTTCAGGGTATAGCCAAAGAAATCGGCAGCAGTATGAAATCTGTAGGGGAAGTGATGGCTATCGGTCGTACTTTTGAGGAAACCATCCAGAAAGGATTGCGCATGATAGGCCAGGGCATGCACGGTTTCATGGAAAACCGCGAATTGGTAATCGAAGATATAGACAAGGCTTTGCGTGAACCTACCGACATGCGGATCTTTGTCCTGAGCAAGGCCATGCAGGCAGGATACACTGTAGAACAGATTTACGATCTTACAAAGATTGACAGGTGGTTCCTTCAAAAGCTCATGGGGATCATAGAGACGGGGAAAAAACTGGAAAAACTGAGTCTGCCCGCCGACCCTGAAGGAAAAGACTGGGGAGAAAAAGAAAAGGAATTATTGTACCGTGCAAAACGGCAGGGGTTTTCGGACTTTCAGATAGCCCGTGCTTTATGGAAAAAGAAGATGACGCAGGAGAGTCCGTTGCAGGTGCGACGGTTGAGAAAGGCACTGGGGATCGTACCGGTAGTTAAACAGATCGATACGCTGGCGGCTGAATATCCGGCAAAGACCAATTACCTTTATCTTACCTACGGGGGTAAGGAGCACGATATTGATTATGAGAAAGACGGCCGCTCGATTATCGTTCTTGGTTCCGGTGCCTACCGTATAGGCAGTTCGGTGGAATTTGATTGGTGCGGGGTCCAGGCGTTGTTGACCATCCGTAAGGAAGGTTGGCGTTCTGTCATGATAAACTATAATCCGGAAACGGTTTCGACCGATTACGATATGTGTGACCGGCTTTATTTTGACGAACTGACTAACGAGCGGACAATGGATATTGTGGAACTGGAAAAACCCAAAGGAGTGATCCTTTCCACAGGGGGGCAAATTCCCAACAACCTGGCTGTCATACTTGACAGACAACAGGTCCCCATTTTAGGAACGCCTGCAAAGTATATCGACAATGCCGAAGACCGTCACAAATTCTCAGCCATGCTCGATCGCATTGGAGTGGACCAGCCGCGATGGAAAGAGCTTTCTTCCATGAAGGATGTCGAAGCGTTTGTTCGTCAAGTGGGATTCCCTGTCCTGGTAAGACCCAGTTACGTGCTCAGCGGTGCGGCTATGAACATCTGCTCCAACCTCGAAGAAATGGAACGGTTCCTGAACCTGGCGGCCAATGTCAGCAAACAACACCCTGTTGTAGTCAGCCAATTCATTGAAAATGCCAAGGAAGTAGAGATGGATGCCGTGGCACGTGAAGGCGAGATCATAGCCTATGCCATAAGCGAACATGTGGAGTTTGCCGGGGTGCATAGTGGGGATGCTACGATCCAGTTTCCCCCGCAAAAGCTCTATGTGGAAACTGTCCGGCGGATAAAAAGAATAAGCAGGCAAATTGCAAGGGAACTGCATATTTCGGGACCGTTTAACATTCAATATCTGGCCAAGGGCAATGAGATCAAGGTCATTGAATGCAACCTGAGGGCATCCCGGAGTTTCCCGTTCGTGAGCAAAGTCCTGAAGATCAATTTTATTGAAATGGCTACCCGGATCATGCTGGGACTTGAGGTGGAACATCCGGAAAAGAACGAATTTGACCTGGACTATGTAGGGATCAAAGCATCCCAGTTCTCATTCAACCGGTTGCAGAAGGCCGATCCGGTATTGGGAGTGGATATGGCCTCAACAGGAGAAGTGGGCTGTATTGCTGAAGATACGCTGGAAGCCATTCTGATAAGTATGCTAGCCGTAGGTTACAGGATTCCGGCCCGGAATATTTTACTTTCCACGGGAACTCCCCGCCAAAAAGTTGATATGCTCAATGCCGCAGCGCTGCTGCATCAAAAAGGTTTCCAACTCTATGCTACCGGAGGTACATACCGTTTCCTGAAAGAGAACGGTATTCCGAGCCACCGCGTATACTGGCCTAGTGAAACGGACAAATATCCCCAAGCCCTGGAAATGTTGCACCGCAAAGAGATAGATCTTGTTGTCAATATCCCGCGTAACCTTACTTCGGGAGAGTTGGACAACGGGTATAAGATCCGGCGGGCTGCCATAGACCTGAATATTCCTTTGCTTACCAATGCCCGTTTGGCAGATGCCTTTATTACCGCTTTTTGTTCTCTTTCAGTTGAAGATATTCAGATAAGGAGCTGGCAGGAGTATTGAAAATTTTTGCATTTATCAAAATTACACCTATCTTTGCAGCCCGCATTTTCTGCGGGATACGTTCATTTTATTGATAAACACCAAATTAACAACCAATGCCTGGATTAATTGGAAAGAAGATCGGAATGACTTCGATCTTCGACAGTAATGGGAAAAACATTCCCTGCACTGTGATTGAGGCTGGTCCGTGTGTAGTTACGCAAGTCAGGACGGAAGAGAAAGATGGTTATGCCGCCGTACAACTTGCCTATGACGAGAAAAAAGAGAAACACACCAGCGCGGCCCTAAAGGGCCATTTTAAAAAGGCAAATACCACACCCAAGTACAAGTTGGCGGAATTCCCCAATGATTTTGGCAAAGAATTGAACTTGGGCGACACTGTGACCGTTAACGACATTTTCGATCCCAGCCTTATAGACTGGGTGGACGTGACTGGCATTACAAAAGGAAAAGGATTTCAAGGAGTTGTCAAACGCCATGGCTTTTCCGGTGCAGGAGACCAGACACACGGTCAGCACAACCGTCTCCGCGCTCCCGGTTCTATAGGAGCAGCAGCATGGCCTTCACGCGTTTTCAAAGGTAAACGCCTGGCCGGCAGGATGGGTGGAGACAAAGTCAAAGTTTTAAATCTTAGGGTAATGAAGGTCATTCCCGAGAACAACCTTGTAGTAGTAAAAGGTTCTGTTCCCGGAGCTAATGGTTCTTACGTAATTTTGGAGGTGTAGTCGTATGGAAATCTCAGTTTATAAAATTGACGGTCAGGATTCCGGAAAAAAGGTTATCCTTGACGATACCGTTTTCGGTATAGAACCCAACAACCATGCGATTTACCTGGACGTTAAACAGTACCTTGCAAATCAACGCCAGGGAACACACAAGACGAAAGAACGTTGGGAAGTTGCTCACAGTACGAGGAAGATCGTTCGTCAGAAAGGTTCCGGCGGAGCACGTCATGGAAGCCTGAAGGCAGGTACGTTCGTAGGTGGTGCCAGGATTTTCGGACCTCAGCCCAGGGATTACCGGTTCAAACTGAATAAGAAACTCAAACAGCTTGCCCGTCGTTCCGCTTTGACCTACAAAGCCAAGGAGCAGGCGATCACGATTCTTGAACCGTTTAACATGGATGCACCCAAAACAAAAGATTTCCTGGCTATTTGCAGGAACCTTAAAGTGGAAGGGAAAAAGATCCTGATGGTGCTTCCCGATAATAACAACAATATTTACCTGTCGTCCCGCAATGTGGAAAGAGCGAAAGTAATTACGGTCAACGACCTGAACACTTACGACATTGTCAATGCCCAGAACCTTATTTTTATAGAAGGGGTAGAGGCCATGATCAATAAGCAATTAGGGACAACTCAATCTGCCTGACGATGAATATTTTAATAAAGCCTTTAATTACTGAAAAGATGACGATTCAAGGCGAGAAATTGAATCGTTACGGATTTATTGTTGACCGCAGAGCCAATAAATTGCAGATTAAGCAAGCGGTTGAAAACATGTACGGAGTTACCGTAGTTGATGTCAATACCATTAACTATTATGGGAAACGCAAAAGCCGTTATACCAAGGCAGGGTTTCTTACCGGACGTACCAACCACTTCAAGAAAGCATACATAACGCTGCGGGGTGAAGATAAAATTGATTTCTACAGCAACATTTAAGTTATGGCAGTACGTAAATTTAAACCGGTTACGCCCGGTCAAAGACATAAACTCATAAGCGCATTCGACGACATCACCTGTACTGTTCCCGAAAAATCGCTGCTGGCTCCCAAAAAGAGCTCGGGCGGAAGGAACAACCAGGGGAAGATGACCATGCGCTACCTGGGTGGTGGTCACAAACGTCAGTATCGTATCATTGACTTCTTACGGAACAAAGACGAATATCCCGCCACCGTTAAAACGATAGAATACGATCCTAACCGCAGTGCTCGCATTGCGCTGGTAGCTTATGCAGACGGTGAAAAACGCTATATCATAGCGCCCAACGGCTTGCAGGTCGGACAGAAAATCGAGTCCGGTCCCGGTGTCGTTCCTGAAATCGGGAATACGTTGCTCCTGTCCGAGATCCCTCTCGGAACGCTGGTGCACAATGTGGAATTACATCCCGGTCAGGGTGCTGCCATGGCACGTAGTGCCGGTGCTTACGCTCAATTGACGGCAAGGGAAGGGAACCATGCCATCCTCCGTTTGCCTTCGGGTGAAACGCGCATGGTGCGGGTTACCTGCCGTGCCACTATAGGAACCGTGTCCAATCCCGACCATAGTCTTGAAAAACACGGCAAAGCCGGAAGAAAAAGATGGCTTGGCCGCCGTCCGCGCAACCGCGGTGTCTCCATGAACCCCGTTGATCACCCGATGGGTGGTGGGGAAGGTCGTGCCTCCGGAGGACACCCGCGTTCTCGCAAGGGATTGCCTGCTAAAGGTTACAAAACACGTAATCCTAAAAAGAATTCCAAGAAATTCATTATTGAAGGTAGAAGGAAAAAATAACCGGATAAAATTTGCATTATGAGTCGTTCATTAAGAAAAGGTCCTTTTATTGAAGCAAGTCTTGAAAAAAGAGTCATTGCTATGAATGAAGGCAAAATAAAGAAAGAAGTCCTGAAGACCTGGTCCAGAGCCAGTGTGATTTCTCCCGACTTTGTAGGCCATACGGTTGCCGTGCATAACGGAAACAAATTCATTCCGGTGTATGTAACCGAGAATATGGTCGGTCATAAATTTGGTGAATTTGCGCCCACCCGTACATTTAAGGGTCATTCGGGCAATCGTTAACAGAATAAATGGAGTACACTAATGGGAGCTCGAAAAAGAATAATGGCCGAACGCCATAAAGAAATAAGGAAACAAACAGCTTATGCCAAGCTGAACAATGTTCCTACATCCCCCCGCAAGATGCGTCTTGTCGCAGACCTTATCCGGGGTGTTGAGGTGAATCGTGCTTTGGATATATTGAAATACACAAAAAACGAACCTTCTATCAGACTTGAGAAACTTCTCAAATCTGCTATTGCCAACTGGGAGGTTAAGAATGAGGGAGAAAGGAAAGAACTGGAGAGCGGGAATGTGATCGTCAAGAGTATAACCGTTGACAGCGGCAGAATCCTGAAAAGGATAAGAACCGCTCCGCAAGGCCGTGCAGTAAGGATCCGCAAACGTTCAAACCACGTGACTATAGTATTGGATAAAAAACAACAAACAGTAAAAGAAGCATAGTATGGGACAAAAAACTAATCCTATCAGTAACCGTATAGGGATCATCCGTGGCTGGGATTCAAGCTGGTGCGGGAATTATGCGGAACGACTGGCCGAAGATGCCAAGATCCGTAGATATCTTTCCACACGTTTGGCAAAAGCCAGTTTGTCACGCATAGTGATCGAACGGACCCTGAAGCTTATTACTGTCACCATTCACACTGCCCGTCCGGGTATAATTATCGGGAAAGGCGGTCAGGAAGTGGACAAGCTTAAAGAGGAGCTGAAGAAAATATCCAATAAGGAAGTACAGATCAATATATTTGAAGTTAAACGTCCCGAACTGGACGCCACTATCGTTGCCAATAACATAGCCAGGCAAATCGAGGGCCGTGTTTCATACCGCCGCGCCATCAAGATGGCGATGGCTTCGACCATCCGTATGGGTGCCGAAGGGATCAAGGTATTAATCAGCGGACGTTTGGGTGGTGCCGAAATGGCACGTCGGGAGCTGTTCAAGGAAGGACGTACGCCTTTGCATACTTTCCGTGCCGATATTGACTATGCATTGGCCGAAGCCCATACCAAGGTAGGTGTGTTGGGGATCAAGGTGTGGATCTGTAATGGTGAAATTTACGGAAAACGTGACCTGTCACCCAATGTGGGAACGGCAGCTACTGCTACCGGACCTGGTAGAATACCTTCCGAAGGTGGCCGCGGAGGTCGCGGGGGCAGGGACCGTCGTGGAGGAGATCGCAAAGAAGGTCGCGGAAGAAGGCCTCAATAAAGTCCTTTTTTAACTTTGTTTACAGCCGGTACCATGTCGGGTATAGCGGCTGTTGGACCGGCTTACTGGCCGGGATATATATTATTTATATATAATTGGCAAGATCAATTCGTAGCCGGGCAACTATCCTGCAAGTTGTTTGGCATTTGAAATGATCCTGAATCGTGTCTTGTCAAAGTTCAGATAATCGGAGCATCTTATCCGGATAAAAACAGATTGCTTAGTGATATCTAAATCATTAACTTTGTAGTATGAAGATCGCTTATTTATCCGTTTTTTATCCGTTCCGGGGTGGAATTGCCCAATTCAATGCCAATCTTTTTCAGGCACTGGATAAAATACACCGGGTACAGGCGTATAATTTCAAAAGACAATACCCGTCATTGCTTTTTCCCGGCAAGACACAACATGTCCCCGCCGATGACCAGGCGTTCCCCGTACCCAGTAAACCCGTACTAGATTCCATAAATCCGGTTTCGTATTACAGTACTGCGAAACATATCCTGAAGGAAAAGCCCGATCTGCTTCTCATGAGATATTGGATGCCTTTCTTTGCCCCTTCACTGGGATCAGTGGCCCGTAAATTAAAAAAACGGGGCGTTACGGTAGTTTCCATCATAGACAATCTGATCCCTCACGAAAGAACCCTGCTGGATAAACCGCTTTCCAGGTGGTTCCTGGACCAGAATGACGGATGTGTGGCCATGAGCACGTCGGTTTGCAATGATATCCTTGCTTTGCGTCCTACGATGCCCCACATTGTTCGCAACCACCCTTTGTATGATCATTTTGGAGCGTTACAGGACAAGGAAGAAGCTAGAACAAAACTGGGAATAGATCCTGATAAACGAACGTTGTTGTTTTTCGGTTTTATCAGGGATTACAAAGGACTGGACCTGTTGCTGGAAGCTTTCTGCGATCTGGGAGATATGTATCAGTTGGTCATTGCCGGAGAATGTTACGGAAGTTTTGAGAAATACGATAAAATGATCCGGCTTCTGCCGGATCATTCTGCTGTAAAAGTGTTCAACAGATATATTGCAGATGCTGAAGTACCGCTTTTTTTCTCGGCAGCTGATGTTTGCGTATTGCCTTACCGGACAGCCACCCAAAGTGGTATATCGGCCATGTCTTATCACTTCGAGGTACCTGTTATAGTGACACCGGCGGGGGGATTGGCAGAAGCAATCGAAGGTCCCGGCACAGGCCTGGTTACATCGGGGACCGATGCCTGTTCCCTTATGCAGGCCATAAGAAAATTTTTTACTATGGACAGGGATGTCTTTATTGACAATATCCGCACGGAAAAAGCTGCCCTTACATGGGACCGTTTTGCTCTTGACCTTATGGATTTTGTCGGTCAGATCAAAAAGAAAACAACTATTTAAACAAATATACTTATGAAAAAAACGATCTTATTATTATTACTGGGCTTTCTTGTAGCCTGTTCATCTGATCCTATGAAAACCAATCCTTTATTACGGAAGTATGACACTCCTTTCGGAACACCTCCGTTCGATAAAATTAAAACGGAACATTTTATGCCTGCCATCAGAGAGGCCATGGCACAACACAAGGCCGAAATCGAGGCACTTGTCAACAACCAGGAAGAACCTACATTTGAGAATACGATTGTTGCCTATGACAAGGCAGGAGAACTCCTGGGTCAGGTTAGAGCTGCTTTTTCCACACTCAACAGTTCCGATACCAATGAGGAATTGCAGGCCTTAGCACGTGAGATAACACCTGAACTGACAAGACACCGCAATGAAATCCAGCTAAATCCCGTACTTTTTGAAAGGATCAGCCGGTTGTATGAGAAACGCGACGAACTGCAGCTGAATCCGCAACAAAAAAGAACGCTGGAAAAATATTACGATGATTTTGTCCGCAATGGCGCCGCATTATCCGATGAGGATAAAGAAACGCTGAAGGACATCAACACACAGCTCTCCGATTTGAGTCTTCAGTTTGCACAAAATCTGCTTGCAGAAACCAACAGCTTCAAAATGGTCGTTGACAATGTAGAAGACCTTGCGGGACTGCCCGAAAGCAACATACGTGCTGCAGCCAGTCTGGCAACTTCAATGGGGATGGAAGGCAAATACGTTTTCACACCCAACAAGCCCTCCTGGATACCCTTCCTGCAATATGTGCATAACAGGGAGCTGAGAGAAAAACTGTATCGTGGGTATTTTATGAGGGGTGACAACGACAACGAAAATGACAACAAAGAGATTATTGGCAAAATTGTCAATCTAAGGATACGTCGTGCCAAACTGTTGGGATTCGATACGTATGCCGACTTTATATTGGTAAATAATATGGCAAAAACCCCGGAAGCTGTCTTTTCTTTTTTGCAGAGGGTATGGAAACCTGCACTTAAAGTGGCCAAAGAAGAATTGGCTGCCATGCAGAAAATTGCTAACCGTGAAGGTGCCGGATTCAAATTGAAAAGCTGGGACTGGTGGTACTATGCCGAAAAATTGCGCAAAGAAAAGTACGATCTGGACGAGCAGGAGATCAAACCTTATTTGAAACTTGAAAATGTAAGGGACGGAATGTTCTATGTGGCCAACAAACTGTATGGACTGTCTTTTGAAAAGCATACGGATATTCCGGTTTACAATCCGTCAGTTGAAACTTATGAGGTAAAAGACGCGGATGGAAGCCATTTGGCTATTTTATACCTGGATTATCCCACACGTGAAGGGAAAAATGCCGGAGCATGGTGCTCAGGGTTGCGCTCATACAGGAAACTGGACGATGGCAGTGAACAATTCCCGTTGGTGACCGTTACGACTAATTTCCCTGCTCCGGTTGATGACCAGCCTGTATTGCTCAGTTGGGGCGAAACCGAAACGTTGTTCCATGAGTTCGGACACGCCCTGGACGGATTCTTTAGTCGTGGGGACTACGATAGGATTTGTGGGGCATTGCCGCGCGATATGATAGAACTGCCTTCCCAGATCAACGAGCATTGGTCTGTAGAGCCGGAAGTATTAAAGGTCTATGCCCGTCATTACCAAACCGATGAGCCTATGCCTGAGGAGCTGATACAAAAATTGGTGAACAGCGATCATTTCAATCAGGGATTTGCAACTGTGGAATTTATAGCTGCAGCGCTTCTCGATATGGAATGGCATACATTGACTCAGGAACAGGAATGCGATGTCAATGAGTTCGAAAAGAACGCCATGAAAAAATACGGCCTGATAGATGAAATCATTCCCCGTTACCGTTCCACTTATTTCTCACATATCTTCAGCGGGGGATATGCCGTAGGTTATTATGTTTACCTATGGGCCGAAATCCTGGATGCCGATGCCTTTGATGCCTTTAAGGAAACAGGGGATATTTTTGATCAGGAAACTGCCGGAAAATTCCGGAAATACATCCTTACCGAAGGCGGATGGGACGAAGCAATGGATCAATACCTGCGCTTCCGTGGGAAAGAACCGACGGAAAAACCTTTACTTCGCAACCGTGGCTTATTGAAATAATATCATGAAGATCAAATTATTCATGTTGTTGCTGGGGGTGTGGGCTGTTGCCGCCTGCACCCAAACGGCAACACATACGACTATACCAATGGCTTCTCCCGGATCGGCAGGTATGGATCCGGAACGCCTTACCCTTGTAGATAATGTGATTTGGGATGCCATAAAAGCGGAGGACATCCCCGGGGCTGTTCTGGCCGTTGTACGGCACGACAGGATCGTTTACCTGAAAGCTTACGGAAACCGCCAGCTTATTCCCGATACGCTTCCTATGACCGTAGAAACGGTATTCGATCTGGCTTCCGTCAGCAAATGCGTAGGGATGACTTTAAGCATTATGCAATTGGTGGAAAGAGGTCAGCTCCGTCTTTTAGATCAGGTAGATCAGTACCTGCCCGGTTTTTTACCGTGGACAGATCCTGAAACAGGTAAAGACGTGCCTATTACTATAGAAGACCTGATGACCCATACTTCGGGGTTGCCGCCCTACGGTCCCACACAGGAATTGATAGAACGCTACGGGTCTCCCGCTCCCGAAGGATTGATGGAATACATCTGTCAGTGTCCCAGGCATTTCAAGCCTAAGACGGGTTATCAATACAGTTGTTTGAATTTCATTACCTTGCAAAATATTTTGGAGAAGATAACCGGAATGACGTTGGCCGAATATGCACAGAAAAACGTTTTCGATCAATTAGGCTTACAACATACTACATATATGCCCAAAGGAACTACACTGGCTTTGTGTGCCCCTACGGAATTGCAGGAAGACGGCTTACCGCTTGTAGGAAATGTGCACGACCCATTGGCCCGGCTGCTTAACGGAGGGAACTCAGGGAATGCCGGCGTATTTTCCAATGCTCCGGATCTGGCGGTTATAGCTGTGGCCCTGCTCAACGGCGGCGAAGTGAACGGAAGACGCATCCTGGGACCACAAACTGTAAAGGCCATGGAGCGTATACCGGAGGAAGTAGCTGCCTTTGGCAGGACTTTAGGCTGGGGACGGGAAGGATCTTGGAATGGAGAGCTGTTTGACCCGACAACGGTTTACGGTCACACAGGCTACACGGGAACGAGTATGGTTATTGATCCCGCATCGGATACTGCAGTTATATTACTGGCTAACCGGGTACACCCTTATGACGATGGCTCTGCCGCAGCTATGCGCACACGGGTGGCCAATATTGTGGCCGGAGCGATCATGAAATGATATGAAAAAACTTATCCTACTTCTGGTATTTATAGCCGGATTTATAACCGGCTATGCACAAAAGGTTTTTTTGGATATTGATATTTCCAGACCTTATACGGAGATCTATTATTTTCCGTATTATAGTAGCGGAACCATTCAATTTACGGACGGATCGGTATACAACGGACAATTAAACATCTTGCTGGCATCTTCCACCCTGTGTTTTCTTGATGAGGAGGGGCAACCCGATATTTTTACCGATATTGACAAAGTCGCATCCGTCTCTATTGGCAGGAATTACTTCATTCCTTTGCTGAGTCATTATATACAGATATTGGATACGGACGGGAATGTTATGTTTGGGGTGGAACAGTACCTTCAACTGGAAGCGGAAAAACGTTACGGAGCATTCGGCCGGGAGGAAAAATCCCCGAATGTTCCCATTGAAAAGAGAGATCTCAGGAGTGAAGGATACCATATCAATAGCGGAGGAAGATCACTTGCCGCGGAATCTACGCCTTATACTGTTCATCAGAACGCATACCTGATAAAGGACAAAAAAGCTTATGTCCTTAACCGTAAAAATTTTAAACGCTTTTTTCCTTCTAAAAAGGCACTTATACAACAATATGAGAATCAGAACACCATAGATTATTCCGATCCTGATCAATCATTGATGTTGTTCAAGTTTCTAATGGCTAATTAACCATAAAAAAAGAGCGGTCACATTACATTGGGCCGCTCTTTTTATTAATATGGATCTTACTGATCTTATTCAGCTTTATCCCACCAAACGGGTTCGCTCCATATAGGTCCGTTGGCAAAGGTCAGGGCCAGGGGATTGGAAGCTTCCACATTGTCCCTGTTGTAGTTGGTCTCGTGTGCACACTGGCTGTAACGGCGGAACCAGTAATTCTCCTGAGTGGGAGATGTTCCGGGGATCTTATTGGTAGCCGTAAATTCGGCAGGTCTTTTATAATCGGTATATACCTGTCCGAAGTTGCCAATGTTACCTGCTCCGTAATTGAAGCGGCGCATGTCGTTCCATGTTTCCACATTGATACCCATGGCAATGGCCTTTTGCAACATAATGTCAGACATTTTCAGCTCTGCTGCGCTTTGGGCTACTGCACCACTGGCCAGATAGGCGTTAATGTCTCCCTGGCTCATAGGTTGCTGGTCGGGATTGGAGGTGCCGGTGGCTGCCCAGTCTTGTAATTTGCTTTGCATGCGGGCAAAACTGGCTTTTATTCCATCCAGATATGCGGTATATGCAGCTGCAGCATTTCCCTGACGCATATTGACTTCAGCCTTGATAAAGCACATTTCATGGAAGGTGAGAATGTCCGAATCTGAATCGGGACGGGCCCAGAACGATCCGGTGCCGGCAACGGCATCGGATGAAGTGCTGGGATAGTAATACATATCATTTTCTGCACGTCCTCCTGTCTGCGATACGGCCAGGGCCCTCATATTCACGTATTCCAGGTCCATTACCTGATTGAAATCGTTGGTGTTTATGTACAGGCAACCTTTGGGATAAGTAACGTTAACTTCATTTCCATTAACCGTGTAGGTAAATCCTTCCCGGTCAAAGAACGCAATAATGGCAGCTTTAGCATTAGCGTCGTTAATAGTATATTTTTTATCCACATTGGAAGTAGCAACGCTTGCGTTAAGCAATGCCCCGTAAATCCTGCGGGAGCCGTACATAACATCCACTCCTTTATCCCGGGTCCATTCATAGTTGAGAAGAGCTCCGGCGTCACTAACCTGGATCTTGCTCATACGTGCAGGGAAGACCTTGTCCCGGCGGGGATCGATAACACCTGCCCCTCTGAGGTTACTATGCAGGTTTGCAAACCATCTGGTAAAACGTTGTGTGGCACCCCATGCGGCGCAGTCCCATATTACACAAGTCTGGTAGGGGTCGGCAACGGTGAAATTCGTATCCTGGTCGCCGGCATTGCTATGCTTCATAATGGTGCTTTCATTATTGGATTGCGGGGCTTTTGCCAAAGCATCCAATACAGCCTGGGGATTGTACAATGCTTTCTTGGAAAGTTTGTTCAACCACCGTGCTTTCAGACCGTAGCACAGTTTGATCCATTTTTGTACATTACCCTGGTTCCAGCTATCGCCGGCAGACAGGGGGACGGCCCCTTCTTCCTGTGCTTTGTTAAAATATTCAATGGCCAGGTCCAAACGTTCAAGACATCCGTTGAAAATAGTCTGTCCGTCATCGTATACGGGAGTCGGATTACTGCCTAACGGTTCCGAATAGGGCATTTCACCATAAAGATCGGCCATGAGCATATATCCCATGGCATGAATGGTATGAGCAGCTCCAATGTAATGGTAGGCACCGGTTTGTTCGGCTGCCGCAATCATATCATCTATGTTACATGCGGCCCCAATAAACCAGTTCTGGTATGAGGTAGTCGTTGCACTCTGTATAGGGTCCCATCCCGAGAGACGTCCGTTTGTACTTGTGGTACTCGTTTGGGTCATCAGACCGGCAATGGTAACACCGCGCATGCTGGCATTCCCCCATGCGTACATATAATAGTGCTGGATCCATGGAAGACGGCTTTCTACCGTGGCGCTGGCATTGTTGGGGTTGTCCGGATCTACGTTCACGTCCAACCAGTCATTACAACCGGTAATTCCCAAAGTAAGCAACAGACTTAAAGCTATATAAAGTATTTTTTTCATAATCTTAGTTTTTAAATCCGTTTGTTATTAGAAAGTGATATTTAAACCGAATGACAAACCGGCTGTAGCAGGAACACCGCAATAGTCAATGCCCGATGAACCGGAACCGCCTGTTCCGGATCCGGAAACACTGACCTCAGGATCCATTCCTTTGTAATTGCTCCACAGGAAGAGATTGGTTCCGGTTACAGAAGCAGTGAGGCCCTTAATGAAACTTTGTTTTCCGAACAGGCCTTTGAAGTCATAAGAAAGTGATATGGCACGCAAACGCAGCCAATTTGTATCGGTCAGCAGGTTGTAGGCATTAGCGGCATAATTGCTCCAGTAACTCTGGATCATGTAATCACCACTCTTTTCAGCTCCATTCACAATGTATATCTGACCGGTCTTATAGGTGTAGGAAACAGGTTGTTTAGTAACACTCGATATTCCTTCCACAGTTACGGATTCACGTTGCAGGGTCTGCGGAGACAATCCGTTGTTGAGCAGCAGGTATTCCGTACCGTTGTATATCATTCCGCCTTTACGGATATCTATCAACATGGAGAAGCTCAGGTTTTTGTAGGTAAGTGTGTTCCCAAGACCGCCAATGAAACTCGGTTCACGGTTACCCACCACGTTGGTAGTTACTCCGGTAGTTTTGTACAACCCCGTAGTTTCATCTACCACGTAACGGCCATTAGGGATTTCAACTTCAACATCATTGCCTGCTTCGTCTTTTATTATTTCTGTTTCCCGTCTCCACCGGTCCCCTGTGATTCCAAGGAAATAGCCTCCGTTGGGAACGGCAGCCGCTTTAACGCCGCCAATCTGGACGTCGGTTACGTAAAACAGGTCGACTCCTTTCATAAAGTCTCCAAGAGTTCCCCTGTTCCCGGAAAGGTTCAGGGTCAGATCCCAGCTGAAGTTCTTTGTTTCAACAGGGGTAGCTGTGATCATCAGCTCCATTCCCTTGTTGGATACGGAACCAGAGTTGATTGACATAAAGATATAACCGGTCGATTGCCCCAGTCGGGGAGAAGCGATTTGGTTGGTAGTTATGCTATTATAATAGGTATAATCAATTCCCAGTCTGCCTCCGAAGAAACGGGCTTCCAATCCTACTTCCCAGGAGGTTTGGATCTCGGGTTTGAGGAACGGATTACCGCGTGTCCAGCTATTTCCTATACCTACAAAGCCGGGGCTGACAGCGGCGGGAGCCCACATATAGGTGTTGGTCGCATAAGCAGAAGCGTCTTTACCTACCTGTGCCCATGAAGCACGGATCTTTCCGAAAGACAGGATGTTGTTCTTTGGGAAAAGTTCGGTGAACACCAAGCTACCGCTGACAGACGGATAGAAATACGAGCGGTTTTCAACCGGCAGGGTGGAAGACCAGTCATTACGTCCGGTAACGGTCAGATAAGCAATGTTTTTATAAGCAGCTCTGAATTCTCCGTATACTCCAATAAGACGTTTACGCATTGTTGATTCGACAAAGAACTTATTCTCATTGGCTATATTGGCAAAACTAATGGTACCTGCGGTTACGAAATCATACCCCCAATGGTTTTGACGAATATTCTTGGTGTCTTCCGATGTTTGTCCCAAAAGCAGGTTGAAGTCAAAATTGCCGAACGTCTTGTGAAAATTCAGCATTAAGTTAGAGGATAAGTATTGGTAAGTCCTGTCGCTTTTAGCTAAACGTCCATTTTGGTATCTGTCCGAGACAGCTCCTCCCGGAGCAATGTATGTGTATTCATCGTAAGTATACGTGTCAAGACCTACGCGGTAGACAATGTTAAACCAGTTGGTTACGTCCAGATTGGCACTAACCGATCCTGTCCAGCGGCGTGTTTGGTCGGACAATTTGTTCTTATTGATGATCCAATAGGGGTTTTCACGGTCATCGGCCAGCTCTTGATATTGAGCGAACATACGATATTTTGTGCCGTCCTCGTTCAGGTAATGCGTCATATCGTCGCTGCGGGCCCATCCGTACACTGCCGTCATGGCACCGTTACCGCCACCTCCGTAGAGGCCGCCTGTAGTAAGGGTTTTTTGTGTGTTGGCTATGGAATAGGCCACATTGGCACCAACTGTCAGTTTCCCGTATTTTTGTTCTCCGTTGAAACGAAGCGTCGTCTTGTCATATCCTGTCATAGGAACAATCCCTTCCTGATCGTAACGAGATGCAGATAAGTAGAAGCTGTTGTTCTTGCTTCCGCCGGATATGCTTACACTATTGTCCCAGATATTGCCGCCACGGAAGAAACTGCTTACGTTATCATAAACCTTCCCGGTATTCTTCTGGCCCCATGAATTATAGGTGTAATCGCTGAATACGCCGGCCTGGTTGTAGTATCCTCTTCCGTAAACATCTTGAAGTTCAGGAAGTGATCTGGCCCAGGAATAGAGGTATTTGGAACCTACGTTTACCGTAATGGTTCCGTCGTTGGCTCCTTTTTTAGTAGTAATGACAATCACTCCGTCTGCGGCACGTGATCCGTACAAAGCAGCGGCAGCTGCTCCTTTTAGAACAGACATGGACTCAATGTCTTCGGGGTTGATGTCCATTACACGGTTACTAAAAGTAGATGCCGTCTTTGTCATACCGTCCGTTCCCGAATTCCCGCCGATGACCGTCGAGTTGTCATATATGATGCCGTCAACCACAAAAAGCGGTTGGTTGTCACGTCCTTCACTGGCGGAGTTTCCCCCACGAATGATAATGGTAGAACCGGATCCGGCAGAACCACCTGATTGGGTGACATTGACACCGGCGACTTTTCCGGCCAGAGAGTTAATAACGTTTGTTTGCTTGTTTCTTAGTAACTCTTCGGCACCAACTTCCGTAACGGAGAAGCCCAGTGCTTTACGATCTTTTTTAATGCCCAAGGCTGTTACGACCAGTTCTTCCAATGCAACGGAAGCAGGGGACATGGTAATGTTAATGACAGAACGTCCGTTAATTTGTTCGGTAACGTTCTCAAATCCCATAAATGAGAACAACAAAGTTCCGTCTGCAGGAGCATTGATGGAATAGGTACCGTCAATGCCTGTTGAAACACCCCGTGTAGTACCTTGGACTAATACATAAACACCTATTATGGGTTCACCGGAATTATCGGAAACCTTTCCGGTAACGGTTATATTCTGAGCCCACATAGGTCCTGCAATTAGTGCAAAAACCAAAGTCGCCAAGCAGGTTAAGATCAGGCGACCGTTTTTTCTGTAAACATCCATAAGTGATTAAATTAGGTTGGGTAATTTGGTTAAGGTTTGTTTATTGCCGTGCAATAATCGCCAAATATAACAAAAAAGAACTATTAGTGTTCCTTTTTGCAGGATAATTTCTTATATTCGCATGAATGATACTTCTGGTAATTCCAACAAATTATTTCTCTGGAACTTATTCTTCCAAGTACCTTTTATTGTCCTGAGCAGTTAATAAAACAGAAAAACCTTATATTTACCTAATTTACTAAAAAATCCAACCTAAATCTAACCTAAATAACTAACCTATGCTTTTACGAAAAACATTCCTTATGGTTTGCATCCTGCTGACAGCAGTGTATGCAAATGCGCAGGACATTACCGTGAGCGGTAATGTTTCGGATAAGACCGGTCCCGTAGTTGGGGTTACGGTTGTTGTGCAGGGGACGATGACATCCGCTACTACGGATCTGAATGGTAATTATTCCATCAAGGCACCGTCTACTGCGTCACTCACTTTTTCCTCTCTTGGTTATAAGACCATTGAAGTACCTGTCAATGGCAGAGCCAGGATTAACGTTGTTATGGAGGAAGATGTCATTACTCTGGAAGATGTCGTTGTTGTAGGATTCGGTACTCAGAAAAAAGCGAATCTGACGGGAGCCGTATCTTCTGTTAACGTTGGGGAGGCATTGACATCACGTCCTATAGCAGACGTGGGCCGTGCGCTACAAGGTTCCACGCCTGGTCTTACGATCCAGGTAGGTAGCGGTGAAGTAGGCTCCGATGCTTTAATAAAGATACGTGGTCATGTCGGTTCAGCCGAAGGATCTACAGCCCCCCTGATATTGATGGACCACGTTGAGATCCCCAGTATACAGCTGGTCAATCCGGACGATATTGAATCGATCTCCGTGTTGAAAGATGCCTCTTCTGCCTCCATTTACGGATCTAAAGCTGCTTTCGGGGTAATTTTGATCACTTCTAAAAAGGGAGCGAGGACAGAAAGTATCAGTGTAAACTATTCGGGGAATCTGTCATTCCAGAACATGTCCAAAAAATATGAAATGGCAGGTGTAGATGCTTTACACTATACGGTTGAGGCCGCTGAACGTATTGGTACCATGACGCCTGTAGGAGCTTTCTGGCTGATTGACAGGGCAGGGTACAATGCTGCAGTTGCCTGGGACAAGAAATACGGAAGCACTCTTGATCCCTATGACCCCATGACTTATGGCCGTGACTGGTATGTAGATGCCAGCAATCGTAAGATAGGTATCAGAACTTATGATCCTTACGATTACCTGATCAAGGAATGGGCTCCTACCCAAAGTCACAATATATCTGTCAACGGGAAATCCGGAAAGACCGACTTTAATATCGGGTTGGGATACCTTGATCAAAGCGGTATGATGAAAACGGCCAAACATGATGACTTCCAACGTTGGAATGCGTCGGCAAGGGTCAGTACCCAAATCAACAAAATTCTATCGGTACGTGCCGGTCTGATGTATTCCAAGATGCAAAAACGGTGGGCCTATGCCACTGCTTCAACAACTGCAGATATTTGGTATTATATGTACAGATGGGGACCGACCTTCCCTATGGCAGAAACTGATGAAAGCGGTAATCCGTTGCGCAATGCCACATATGAAACGGCCTTTGCCAATACGGCCTCCAATACCGAAAACTTTACCAGTGTCAACGCAGGATTGACATTGACCCCGGTGAAAGACTGGAATATTAATCTGGACTATACTTATTCCAATCAGGAATCCATACGGCTTCACCCCGGAACCAGTTTTATGGCCGGAAATACCTGGGTTGCCGCCGTTCCCTTGAAAAATGAGGACGGATCACGGGTATACAGGGACAACGAATGGAACGAGTATAATCTCCTGGGTGCTTCTATTCCGGCTTATATGCTCAACTATTCAAGATATACGGCTCCGGGATCCAATCCGGACCATATATACAGGTCTGCAGCCAACCGTGCCCGCAGCACGTTAAACATGACTTCCACATATGATCTGAACATAAACGATGCACACATGTTCAACTTTATGGTAGGTATGAACGCTGTGACTTATGATTACAATTATTCATGGTCCCAGAAACTCCAATTGCTGGATTATTCCAATCCGCAGTTTGACCTGGCTTCCGGGACCCAGACATCAGGCGGTGATTCCCGCTGGGATTCACAGCTTGGTTTCTTTGGACGTATCAACTATAACTTTAAGGAAAGATATCTTCTTGAAGCAAACATTCGTTATGACGGAACGTCTAAATTCCCCAAAGACCTTCAATGGCGCTGGTATCCTTCTTTCTCATTCGGATGGAGGCTGATGGAAGAGCCCTGGATGAGGTTTGCCAAACCTATCCTGTCGAGCCTGAAATTGCGCGGATCCTGGGGATCTATCGGTGACCAGTCTGTTAGCAATGCCTTGTATGTTCCCACCATGGGAGGAGCCAACTCTTATTGGCTCCACGCGGGAGCAAGAGATACCTATTTCGGGACGCCGGCTGCTGTGTCTTCCATTATCACATGGCAGGATGTCGTTACACTCAATGCGGGAATCGATATCGGTCTGTTTAACGGCAAATTGAACGCTTCATTTGAATGGTATCAAAGAGATACCAAAAACATGATCGTTCCCGGGGAAGGTTTCTCCTATACATTCGGGACTACGGCTCCCAAGGGTAATTTCGGATCTTTGAGGACAAACGGATGGGAAATTTACCTGAATTTCGGACACCAGTTTAGCAACGGACTTCGTATCACGGCCAGTGCCACTTTGTTCGATGCCGTTACACGTATTACAAAATATGGTAGTACGAAGAGCATCAACGCCTGGTATGAAGGCAAAATCTATGGTGAAATATGGGGTTATCGTGTTGATAGATTGTATCAGAAAGATGATTTCGTATACGAGAACGGAAAGCTTGTGACCGTAAGAAGTTCAGACGGATACACCATTAACAAATTGGCAGATCCTAACGCACCTACACAAGGTAAGTTGCAGACAAGCTCCAATTTCAGATTTGGCCCCGGTGACGTTAAATTTAAGGACCTTAACGGAGACGGCGTTATAAACAACGGAAGCCAGCTGATAGATGATCACGGAGACTTGACCGTGATCGGGAACACGACTCCCCGTTACGAATATAGTTTCCGTTTTGGCTTAGATTACAAGGGATTTGATTTCTCTATTTTCTTCCAGGGTGTCGGCAAACGTGAAATGTGGGGAGCCAGCCCTCTTGCCATTCCTGGATTTAACTCTTCCGACGGTGCCATGTCTAAAGTCATAGCCCAGGATTTCTGGTATGAAACCTTAGACGGTAGCGGCAATGTGATTGCCAGCAATTACGATGCATTCTATCCCCGTGCCTACAACTTGGGAGCTAGCAGTACCGGTAACAATATGCAGGTGTCAGACAGGTATCTGCTGAATATGGCTTATCTGAGGATGAAGAACCTGACCATAGGTTACTCCATTCCCAGACATCTGACCCGGAAGGCTTTGATCAACAATGTACGTATTTACGTATCTCTGGAAAACTTCCTTACGTTCGATCACCTTCGCGGTTTGCCCATAGACCCGGAAGAAATTGCAGGGTACTCCTATCTTAATACGAGCAACTACAACTCTTCCCGTACAGGTGTAGGCGCTCCTGCCTTTAAGAGCGCATCTGTCGGTCTTCAGTTAACTTTCTAAAACCAGACACAATGAATAAAAAAATATTAATCTTAAGTTTATTAGCTGCTTTCACCCTGGCGGGGTGTAGCGACTTTCTGGATCGTCCCCAGAAGACGGCTATGGACGATTCAAACTACTGGACCAACGAGTCCAATGTACGTCTGTTTGTGAATGGAGGTTATCCCAATTATTTCAACGGATACGACAGATCATGGGGTACTTCATACGTTCCTTACAGGGGCGCGAATTTCAACGACGATATGACTTCCGCGGGCAAACAAGCTTCATTTTTGGCAGCCGTGCCTGCAGACAATTGGTACCGATCGGAATCGGCGACCACCATTTATTGGCTCACTCAAAGCGGGGCTTCTGCCTGGAATTTTGGATGGGTCCGGAAATGGAATACACTGATCGATCGCCTGGAAACTATGAAGGAGAACGGCTATCTGACAAACGAAGAGTATAACCATTGGAACGGTGTTGCCAGGCTTTTCAGGGGTATGGAATACAGTCGCCTGGTGCAGTCATTCGGCGCTGTTCCCTACTACGACAAACCAGTCAGTGATACCGATATGGACGAACAATACAAAGACAGGGATCCCAGGACAACCGTTATGAACAAGGTCTATGAAGATTTCGTTTATGCCATTGAAAATATCAGGGCCAATGACGGAGAAAACTATATAAACAAATATATAGCGGCAGCACTTGCTTCCCGTTATATGCTCTTTGAAGGGACCTGGTACAAGTATCATCAGGGATCGGGAACTAACGAACTGGCAAAGAAATTCCTTGGCTTGGTCGTTTCGGCAGGTGATTTAGTAATTAATTCAGGCTTATATGCTTTCGACACCGATTTCCGTTCTCTGTTCGGCTCTGACAATAAGGTAGGGAAAGAGACCCTCCTGTACAGGCAATATAGTGCGGAACTTTCGACAACACACTGTATAGCTTCTTATTCAAACCTTGCCGAATCTCAAGGCCCTGCAGCCAACCTGGCCCTTGCCAAAGCATTCATATGTAATGATGGAAAACCCTGGCAGAACTCAACGGTTGCGGATGCCGACAACTTTGAACTGAAAAACATGGCTGTTACCCGTGACCCGCGTTTTGAGGCCACATTCTGGGGAGCTCCTTTACAGTCATCGGCCACACTGCTGTATGTCTGCAAATTCATTGACAGGGAAGGAGTAACTTATTCTTTTGACAATGTTTCCGCTCCCAGGCCCGCAAAATATGCATCCATGACCAATACGAACGGCTTCCCCGTGGTTCGTTTGGCAGAAGTGGTTCTAAACTGGATAGAGGCCAAACAGGAACTGGCTCTATCCTATGGAGGACCTGCCGTTACCCAAAGTGATCTGGACAAATCCATTAATGCCATACGTAGCCGGCCCCTGGATGAACATGCCATTGCCGAAGGAGTTAAGAAAACGGCTCCGCTAATGTTAGGCGACATTCCCAACGATCCGGCACGCACATCATCCGCTGAGGCCAATACACTTGCCGGTATTGTCAACGATCCCCTGCTGTGGGAGATCCGCCGTGAACGTCGGATGGAATTCGTGTTCGAGAACAATCGTATTCTGGATATTCGCAGATGGGGAAAACTGGAATTGATGAACGGTTCAACCAATCCCGATCTGTTACTGGGAACCTGGTGTGATTTCAATACGACTCAATCCGGGAATGATATCAATTTCAATTATCTGATTCCAGGAAAACAGATCGACCAGGGAGATGCCAAGGCATTGAAAGTAATGAAACCAGACGGGACAGTTGTGGCGTATAACGGAAGCAATCAAGCCGATATGGTAGGGTTCTACATACCTCAGGGTGTTCAGAACCGTGACGCTTTTACAGTCAGGAACTACCTGCAGCCCATATGTACCGACGTAATTGAAATGTATAAGGATAAAGGGTACACAATTACCCAGAATCCCGGCTGGTAGATCTTGAACAAAAAAAAGAGGGTGACTAAAATAATAGTCACCCTTTTTTGTATCTATTACCCGGAGTTCTTTCGAAGGAGGGCTGACGCGGTGAAGTTCGCTCGTCGGTCTTAGTCGTTTAGTGAATAACGGAAGAATCCGGTAACTTTTACCTGGGGATCGACGGTCTTAAGGTATTCTTTTACCGTGATCTTGCCGTCCTTTACGAACACCTGGTCTTCCAGAGTAAATTCCTTGAAGAATTTATTGAGTTTGCCCATGGCGATCTTTTCTACCATTTCTTCCGGTTTGCCTTCCATGCGGATCTGCTCACGGTAAATGTGCAATTCTTTCTCAATAATTTCTTTAGGACAGGAATCCCGGTTCACGGATACGGGAGACATTGCCGTAATTTGCATGGCGATTTCCTTACCTGCTTCTGCCGGGATGGGCTTGTTAAAACCTACTATGGTGGCCACTTTGTTGTTCATGTGTATATATGAGGCAACAAAAGGTGCTTCCAATTTGTTATAGAAAGGTACAGCATGTTTTTCACCGCTTTTTCCCGTTTGTAGTGTCACGGCTTCTGCTATAGTGTTTTCTTCGTAGGAGAGTTGGAGCAATTCTTCCAATGAATCGGGCATATTTTCCAGGGCTGTGCGGGCAATACCCAAGGCCAGTTCCTGAAACTCGCTATTCTTTGCCACAAAGTCGGTCTCACATCCCAGACACACCAGGATTCCACGATCTTTCTTCTGGTTTGTTATTGCTATTACTGATCCTTCTGTGGTTTCACGGTCGGCGCGTTTGGCGGCAACCAGTTTTCCCTTTTCTCTTATGATTTCCTGTGCACGTTCAAAATCTCCGTTGGCTTCTACAAGGGCATTCTTGCAATCCATCATGCCGGCACCGGTCATTTTACGGAGTTTTGCAACATCAACTGCTTTGATTTCCATATATATTCTCTTATTCAGGTTGTTTATCTTCTGTTTCACTTACGGGAGCCTCTTCCTTGACGGGAGTTTCTTTTACAGCAGCTTCTTCCTTTTTGGCAGGAGTTTTTTCTTCCTTGACTGGAACTTCTTCTACTGCAGCGGCTTTCTCTTTAGCAGGAGTCTTCTCTTCCTTGGCGGGAGTCTCTTTTACAGCAGCTTCTTCCTTTTTGGCAGGAGTTTTCTCTTCCTTGGCGGGAGTTTCCTCTTCTTTATTAGCCGGGGTTTTATCCTCATCTGCTACCCTTTGCCTGCGTGCACGGGTACGTCTGACAGGAAGTATTTCACTTTTTTCCTCCGAAGACTCCACTATAATCTCTTTATCCTTTTCGAGCTTGCGTTCTTCAAGACCTTCGTTAATGGCCTGACAGATGACTTCAATAATAAGGGCAATTGATTTAGCTGCATCGTCATTTGCCGGAATCACATAATCGATGGGAGTGGGATCGCAACATGTATCAACCATGGCAATTATCGGAATATTCAAACGAGATGCTTCCCTTACGGCATTGACCTCTTTTTGTATATCTACTATAAAAAGGGCAGCTGGTAAACGGTTCAGGTCAGCTATGGACCCCAGATTTTTCTCGAGTTTGGCACGTTGGCGGGTAACCTGAAGGCGTTCGCGTTTTGCAAGGGTTTCAAATGTGCCGTCAGACATCATTTTGTCAATGGTGTTCATCTTTTTGACGGCTTTACGTATAGTTGGGAAGTTGGTTAACATACCTCCCGGCCAACGTTCTGTAACATAGGGCATATTGACTGACTTGGCGGCTTCTGCCACAATATCTTTGGCCTGTTTTTTGGTGGCAACAAATAATATCTTTCTGCCAGCCTTGGCAAATTGTTTTGCAACATTTGCTGCCTGATCTATTTTAACGATGGTCTTATGCAGATCTATGATATGGATCCCGTTTTTCTCCATGAAAATATAGGGAGCCATTTTAGGGTTCCACTTACGTTTTAAGTGGCCAAAATGTACGCCTGCATCAAGAAGGTCTTGGAAATTTGTTCTTGGCATTTCTTTGTTTTTTTAAATTTGATTTTTACTCTTTTTAGCAATTAAAGGGTAGTGTCTCTGACAGTCCGCTTTAATTTTCCGCGGCAACCGAAACATCCGGTAGCAATAAATTGATCGCAGTTGTTTTTACAATTGCCGTGCATAGGTAAATCAGCGGTTTAACGTTTGCTGAATTGGAAGCGTTTGCGTGCTCCGGGTTGTCCGGGTTTCTTACGCTCAACCTCGCGTGCATCGCGGGTAAGCATCCCGTTGGACTTAAGGACACCACGATATGCCTCGGAATCGATTTTACATAAGGCACGTGCAATGGCCAGGCGCAAAGCTTCTGCCTGTCCCTTAATGCCGCCACCGGTCAGGTTGACTTTAACGTCAAACTGGGAGGTGGTTCCTGTCAGTTCCAATGCCTGTTTTGCAATAAACTGCAGGGTGCCTTCCTTAAAATACTCTTCCATAGGACGATCATTGATGATGATGTTCCCTTTTCCGGCCTGAACGTAAACGCGAGCAATAGCTGATTTTCTTCTTCCAAGGGCGTTGATGACTTCCATGCTCTGTTTAGTTTTCGTTTAAGTTGATTTGTTTGGGTTTCTGTGCCTGGTGAGGATGTTCCGGTCCTTCATACACATAAAGGTTGCGGAAAAGCTCAGATCCAAGGCGGTTTTTGGGGAGCATACCTTTAATGGCGTGTTCCACAAGAGCAAGCGGTTTACGCTTGAGCAACTCTTTGGCTGACTCGCTGCGTTGTCCGCTAGGGTATCCGGAGTACCTGATGTACATTTTATCGTTCAGTTTGTTACCCGTCAGATGGACCTTCTCGGCGTTGATGATAATTACGTTATCACCACAGTCCACATGAGGGGTAAAATTGGGTTTATGCTTACCGCGCAGTAAAGTAGCGGCTTTTACGGCAAGACGGCCCAACACCTGATCGGTAGCGTCAATGACTACCCACTCTTTGGTAACGGTAGCTTTATTGGCACTTACGGTCTTGTAGGATAGTGTGTTCACCTAGTTGATTTTTAGAAATTATATAATAAAATTGCGATCCCTAAAATTAAAGGGGCTGCAAAGATACTACTTTTTTCTAGAAATCAAAGCGATAGTATATAGGCAATATTAACCCAACGCTTGTTAATTTTGCAATGACGGGAGTAAGCTTCATGGAATGGCGTAAACACTGTTTGATTGTTGACCGTTCCTACCATCATCCCTGTTTTTCCTTCCAAAAGAGCGACGACGGCGTCGTGACCGAGGATACTTGCCAGCATCCGGTCGTTAGCTGTTGGGGCTCCTCCCCGCTGTATATGTCCGAGTATTGTAACGCGCGTTTCGTAATTGGGTAACTTTTCCTTGACTTTAGCGGCTACTACGGTTGCACTGCCCTGTTCTTCACCTTCGGCAACTATTATGATGCCTGAAGTCTTGTTCTTGCGCCGTTCCAGTTCCAGGTATTCGCACAACTTGTCGATATCGGTCTGTACCTCGGGGATCAAGGTGGCTTCAGCTCCTGTGGAAATAGATGTGTTTAGGGCAATGAACCCTGCGTCACGGCCCATGACTTCGACAAAGAACACCATGTTGTGTGAATCTGCCGTATCCCGTAGCTTGTCCACTGCCTGAACTGCCGTATTGACCGCCGTATCGAAACCTATCGTGTAATCGGTGCCGAAAATATCGTTGTCAATAGTCCCGGGAATCCCTATAACGGGCAAGCCGAATTCCTTACCCAGCAGATCTGCACCCCTGAAAGATCCGTCACCGCCGATGACCACCAGGGCATCAATCCTTTGTCGCTGTATGTTCTGCCAGGCCGTAGAACGGGCTTTCTTTGTTTTGAATTCAGGACAGCGGGAGGATTTAAGAAAAGTACCTCCGAGTGAGATTTTCTGTGCTACGGAGTGATTTTGCAGAGGTATGAACAGGTTTTGCAGAAGACCGGTAAAACCGCATTGTATCCCGACAACGTCACATCCATGGTAGGTTGCCGTTCTGACTACGGCACGGATAGCTGCGTTCATGCCGGGGGCATCCCCGCCTGAAGTGAGAACTCCTATAGTTTTAATCTTTTTCATATAATTACAAAAGTAGAAAAAATTATCTTTGTCGTATGAAGATAAACGGTACGGAGCTGGGTAAAGAGCCGCTTTTGCTTGCTCCCATGGAAGATGTAAGTGATGCGTCGTTCCGTTATATATGCAAGGAATACGGAGCGGATATGGTGTTCACAGAATTTGTTTCTGCCGACGGGCTGATACGCGATGCGTACAAGAGTCGTGAAAAACTGGTAATTGAGGATAGCGAAAGACCCATCGGGATACAGATATACGGACATATTGCCGAAGCATTGCTCCAGGCTGCCTTGATTGCACAGGAAGCCCGTCCCGATGTAATAGACATTAATTTCGGATGTCCTAAGAACAAGATCGCCAAGCGCGGTGCAGGCAGCGGTTGGTTACGTGATCCGGAGGGCATGGTGGACATTACCCGCCGGTTGGTCCGGTCGGTAAAGGTGCCCGTGACTGTAAAAACCCGTTTGGGCTGGGATGAAAACACAATTATCATTGAACACCTGGCCGAAGCCTTGCAAGATGTCGGGATCGCGGCTCTTACCATACATGGCAGGACCAGGGCCCAGATGTACAAAGGGAAGGCAGATTGGGCTCCCATAGGCAGGGTCAAGGCCAATCCGCGGATACGCATACCTATAATAGGCAACGGGGATATTTGTACACCGCAACAGGCACGCCAAGCATTTGACACTTATGGGGTAGACGGGATTATGATAGGCAGGGCCAGTTTCGGGCATCCCTGGCTTTTCCGGGAAATCCGGCACTATTTACAGACGGGACGGGAACTGCCCCCGATGGGTGTTGTAGAACGTGTATCACTGGCCAAGAGGCATTTGTCCAAATCATTGGAAGTGAAGGGAGAGCGGGTAGGAGTTCTGGAAATGAGACGGCATTTGAACAGTTATTTCAAAGGACTCGCCGACTTTAAACCTGTCCGTTTAAAATTGGTAACGGAGAACGATCCGCAACAATTGTTTGCGATACTGGATCATATTGCAGAAAGATGGGGATAAAAAAAACATATCTGACGTGGCTTTCGCCCTTTTCGTGGGTGCTTGCCCTAAGGCACTTCCTTTACGATAGGGGAATCTTCACCTCCTGGTCTTTTGACGTACCCGTGATCTGTGTCGGGAACCTGGCAGTGGGAGGAACGGGCAAAACGCCCATGACTGAATTCCTTGTGGAAAGGCTCCTGGAGAAAGGCAGGAACCCCATAGTCCTTTCCAGGGGATATGGAAGAAAAACAAGGGGATTCCGGTATGTTACCCTTTCCGATACGGCTTCGGATGTCGGGGATGAGCCGCTTCAGATCAAAAGGCGCTTTTGCCGGGCAGTGGTGGCAGTATGTGAGGACAGGGTAAGGGGAGTCCGCCGTCTGCTGGCGGATCATCCTCAAGATCCCTGGATTATACTGGACGACGCCTTTCAGCACAGACGGATACGGGCGGAAAAGAATATCCTGATGACCGACTGTTCCAGGCCTTTCTGGAAAGATACGCTCCTTCCTTTAGGGCGTCTGCGTGATCTGCCGTCTGCCGTCCGGAGAGCGGATTGTGTGGTTCTTACACGTTGTAAGCCAAAAATGCCGTTTTCCGGAATTATAAAACCGGTAGCGGATATACCGGTATTTTCCACGATGATGTCTTACGGCGATCTTATTCCGCTTAACGATCCTGAAATTATGCCGGAAAAGGGATCTTCCGTTCTGTTGCTGACCGGTATAGCTTATGCTTCTCCCCTGCGGGACTACCTGCAGACACAATATAAGGTGGAATGTCATCTGGAATTTTCAGATCACCACCGGTTTACGGCAAAAGACCTGTCACGGATAAAGCAATTGCTGGGAAAGCATCCCAACTGGCATTTGATCACGACGGCCAAAGATGATGCACGTCTGACCGGATCCGGAATAGCAGGGTGGGTAATTCCTCTTAGAATCAGCTTTTTTTCAGAGGAAAGCGCAGCCGGATTTTTTCACCTGGTGACAGGGTTACGGTAGTGTGCTGACCGTTTGCCTCTATTGAGAACGTTCCTCCTGAAAGCGCTTCCAGGGTAACTTTTTGCACTTTCCCTTCTTTCCACCTGCAGGACACTATGGCATTACCCTGTACCTTCATCCCCTTGAAAAAACCGTAGGACCAGGCTGACGGCAGGGCAGGCAGCAGATGAATGCGACCGTTGTGGCTTTGCAGTAACATTTCAGTTATGCCGGAGGCTCCCCCAAAATTACCGTCGATCTGAAAAGGCGGATGAGCACAAAAAAGGTTGGGATACGTACTTTCGGGCGAAAGCAGGTTGTTGAGCAATTTATACGCACGTTCTCCGTCATGAAGACGTGCCCAGAAGTTGATTTTCCATGCACGGGACCAGCCGGTCCCTCCGTCCCCCCTGCGTTCCAGGGTTACTTTGCACGCCTGTGCCAGATTGGGGGTTGCATCCGAAGTGATCTGTGTGCCCGGATGGAGTCCGTATAAATGGGAGACATGTCGGTGATGCGGATCCGTTTCAAGATAATCTTCCAGCCATTCCTGCAGGTAGCCCTTAGGACTTATTCTGTTTGGAGCCAGGCGTTCCAGAGCATGTACCAACTGTTCCCCGAATGATCGGTCAAGGCCAAGGATTCGTGTGGCGTTCAGGGTGTTTGTATATAACTCCCTGATCAGTTGATTGTCCATTGTAGATCCCATACAAACACTTACGGCTGTTTTTCCACCGGGCAGGTAAAATGCATTTTCCGGGGAGGTGGTCGGTGATGTGACAAACCATCCGTGAGAAGGTTCCTCAATCATGGAAGTCAGGAAAAACTGGCAGGCGCCTTTCATTACAGGATAAACTTCCTGTAGGTATTCCCTGTCAAGCGTATAAAGGTAGTGTGTCCACAAATGCTGGCATAGCCATGCTCCTCCGGTATTGGTGGCACCCCACGAAGGGTGCTCTCCCGGGGCAGTAAAATACCATGGATTGCATACCACATGTGCGGTCCATCCCTCTGCCCCGTAAAATGACCGTGCCGTCTGTTCCCCGGAAGGAACCAGAGATCTTGTAAAATCGATCAAAGGCAGGTGCAGTTCGGACAAGTTTCCCGGTTCTGCCAGCCAATGGTTCATTTGCAGATTGATGTTCAGGTGGTAGTCCCCATTCCATGGTGTCTGGATGGTATTGGCCCAGAGTCCCTGTAAGTTCGGGGGTAATTGTCCGGGACGCGTAGAGGAGATCAGAAGGTATCGTCCGTATTGGTAATACAGGGCATCCAAACCGGGATCGGGGTTGGAGTGATACGATTGCAGTCTTTGATCGGTCGGCAGATTGGTCGCTTTCCTGTATGGTCCCAGTTGCAGGGAAACCCTGTCGAATAATGATTGGTAACTACGTATGTGGTCTTTGCGCAATTGCCGGTATTTTTTGGACAATGCCTTTTGTAAAAGTTCGCCACATAGTGCTTCGGGGTCCTGATTGAAATAATCGGTTGCCGCTGAAAAAACAAGGGTGGCTTTACGTACGTTTTCCAGGACAATACTGTCACCGGCATACAGGACACTGCCTCCCGGGTTGTTCACTCCTATCCGGGCTACGTATTGTGTCCCATTTTTTCCTGCAACCCCGCTGGAAAGAACACCTTTCATAATCAGCGAATTGTTTTCGACTGTAGTGGTGAATTGCCGGGGACGGTCCAAACGAATCACCATACGGGTCCTTTTCTTTGATTCGAGCCGGATTATTCCCACATCATCGGCAAAGGAAGTAAAGTAGGTACGTTTCTGATCTTTGGTCGTTGTATAGGCAATAGCCTTCTTCAGATCAAGGCTCCTGTGGTAGCCGTCCCCGGGATCCGTTTGACCGGGAATGTCCAGGTGAAGACTGCCCAGCACCTGGTAACAACCAAACGGTATATCTGCCCCGGCTCCGTATCCCGACCCAACGCCGCCACACACGAAGTGTTCATACATAAGTTCTTGTGCCAGATCGTTCCGGCCTTCCAGAAGGAGTTTCCTTATCTGCGGAAGGTACTCCCTTGCCGTGGGATTGCTGGCATCCTGTTCCGATCCCGACCACATAGTAATCTCGTTAAGTACTATAGTCTCATGGGAAGGATTGCCGTCAGGCATCATACCTAACCGCCCGTTACCCAAAGGGAGTGCAGCCTCCCAGATTCCAGCCGGGCTGTCATACCGTAATTGAAGTTCCGTTTTGCTTTTGCAACTTGTAAAAACGACAAGCCACAACAGCGGTAATACTTTATATTTCATAATTGAATAATCTCCATATCATGGTTATAACGCCGGCTTGTATTGCAATATAACCAAAGCGGTTATGATGAATTTATTTATTGTTTATATGCATTGTTGAACTAAATCCCGCTTTGGCGGGATAGCCTTTCAAAATTACCCGATTCTTTCCTTACTTGGAAATTATTCACTTAAAATTTCTAATTATGAGAAAGAAATCGGGTTTTACTATTGTAGAGCAAGCTATTGTGCTTGTTCCTGAATTTGAACAAGTTGTCTAAAACTAGAGCAACAGGTTATCCTTCGCGGGCAAAGTAAAAGTACATTAAATAATTACATTCGACGAATCGCCCTGTTTGTTGTCCTTAGGGGTATTGGGTATGGTAGATTTTATAAGATCACTTGGCATTTTGGTTGGGCCTAAACGAGTACGAAGGTTGTTGCGAAAGATGGGCATCATGGCCATATATCCACAAAAGAACCTGAGTAAGTTGGGGATTGTTCAACACATTGGATACGGAAAACACACTTGGAGTATTGAAAGAGGCTATTTCAACATATGGTAAACCTGAAATTATTAACTCAGATCAGGGATCCCAGTTTACCTGTTCAGGCTGGATTGAATATTTGAAAAAAGAGAATATGTATACCTGAATCCGGCAGAAGATGGAAAGGAATTGATGATCAGATTAAAAGAGTATCTTAACTATTACAATAACCAGCGGACCCATCAAAGCCTGAATCATTATATCCCATCGACCTGGTATGAATAGGCTGCTTAACCATTAAAAGTTATCAAGAAATTAAAGAACATAAAAACACAAAACTAAACTTAAAAAGCTAACCCGGTGGTTGAAAAACAGGGAGTATTAAACAAACACTTGCAAACCGCTAAAAACCGCATGCACAATACCGTGTGTTATGCAAAGTGCTTCTAAAACATTAAATAAAAACCCTTGTCTTTTCGCTTAAACTTTGCTATCTCAGCATTATAGAATTTAATTTGCTGACTGCAAATAAAATCTCTAAATATTGAGATATCCCCGAGTTCCTCTGTTTTATTTAGCGCTTCAATATATTCTGCTCTATCCTCAGTGAATATTTTAATCAAAGGTTCGTTATGATACATTTGAATGTAATTCATCATTAGCCGCGATGTACGACCATTACCATCACCAAAAGGATGGATGTTAACAAGATTATAATGTATGTCAGCTGATAATTTTAATATCTCACTTTCAGAAACGGTATCTATTCTTTGATTTACATTTTCAACAAGTTTAATCAGCAAATTTTCAACTTTCAAAAAATCAGGAAAATACTTTCTATCTACATAAACTTGTGCTTTACGTAAATCACCTGCCGAAGTATCAAAACTGCCAGCCATTGTATTCACAATCCCTCCTGTATTTTTCATAACAAGTCCAGCTACTTTTTTGATTAAATCAACACTTATCTTTTGTTTCTGTTTTGAAATTTCTTTAAGGAACATGAATGCGGAATAATGGTCTTTAACCATCATGTGGTCGGTTAACGGTTTGCCTTTTGCAGTAATATCGTTCTCCAACAATAATTTAGTATCATTTTCAGTTAGCGAACACCCCTCAATCTTGGTGGAATTATATACTATCGAGATCATTGAAAATTTCTCATAATCAATGACTTCTGATAATCCCAATCCAAGATATTCCTTCCTTAGTATGTCTAACTCTTTCCACATAATGTTTCCAAAGTTAATTCAATTTTCTCATGTAATGCTACCTACTTCGCCTTTGTTGGACTAAATCCCGCTTTGGCGGGATAGCCTTTCAAAATTACCCGATTCTTTCTTTACTTGGAAATTATTCACTTAAAATTTCTAATTATGAGAAAAAAATCGGGTTTTACTTTTGTTGAACAGGCAATTGTGCTTGTTCCTGAATTTGAACAAGTTGTCTAAAACTAGAGCAACAGGTTATCCTTCGCGGGCAAAGTAAGAGTACTTTACAGAATTACATTCGGCGTATCGCACTTTTTGTGCTACACTTCGGTATGTTACCGGAACAGTTTGACCCGGAAGAAAAACCAGACATTGACACGCTGATAAAACGGCAACAACCTGTTGAAAGCAACTTCCTTTCAAAGCACAAAAAACCTCCAATACTACAAAGAACGCTTATCATTAAATCCTTCTGGAAACCCCCAAAAACGTCAGTAAGTACATAGCAAAGGGATGTAGTTCAACATGGAATAATCGCTGGGTCTTGCAGACCGCTCATATTCCTATTTGTTGCGTAAGGTTATCTGAAAAAAGAAAACCGGCAAATTTCCTATATTCGCATAAAATCTCCGGTATGAATTTTTCTGCCCTATTGCGCTTATTTGCCTTGTTTTCCCTTCTTACAGGAACCGTTTCCTGTACTACGTCGTATACCCAATACGTTGATCCGTTGATCGGTAGCGGTGGGCACGGACATGTATTTGTAGGGGCAAATGTACCTTTCGGGCTTGTCCAGACCGGTCCGGTCCAGTTTAATCAAGGCTGGGACTGGTGTTCGGGATACCATTATTCCGATTCCACGATCATTGGATTTGCTCAGATGCATCTGAGCGGAACCGGAATAGGAGATCTGGGTGACATTTTGCTGATGCCCTTTGTAGGCAATGTGGTAACCGATCGCAAAGGGCTTTGCGCCCGTTTTTCCCATGAACGGGAAGAAGTACGCCCGGGATATTATGCAGTGGAGCTGGAAGGAAGCGGGATCAAAGTCTGTATGACGGCAACGCCCAGGGTGGCCTTTCATAAGTACACATTTCCGGAGAACGATCAACCTGCCGGTGTTGTAATAGACCTTGAGCACGGCATAGGCTGGGACAGTCCCGTAGAAGGCCACTTGGAGTGGGACGGGGACAAGGTCGTTAACGGGTACAGAATATCTTCCGGCTGGGCGCGTAACCAGGAAATATATTTTACGACCGTTTTCTCTGCTCCTGTCCTGAAGCTGGAAATGCTGGAAGGTACGGAACCTGTGGAAGGAAACAGTCTGACGGCTAAAAAAGCCTATGCCAGGATATGGCTGGACATTTCGGCAAACAGAGAGATCATGGTCAAGGTAGCCCTGTCTCCCAAATCTATGGAAAAAGCACGGGCCAACCTGGAGCATGAGTTGCCCGGGTGGGATTTCAAGGCGACGGCAGCGGCAGCCGACAAGGCCTGGAACAGGGAACTTTCTAAAATTGATTATCAGATCGCAGATCCTGCCGCTAAGGAAATATTTTATACGGCACTTTACCATACCATGATGGCGCCTTCCCTTTTTTGTGATCATGACAAAGCGGAAGGATTTACAAAATATACTACGTTTTCCCTGTGGGACACTTACCGGGCGGCTCATCCGTTGGCCACGATCATCCATCCTGAAAAGATGGAAGATTTTTACCTGACTATGCTCGATATTTTTGATACGCAGGGCAAATTGCCGGTATGGCACCTGATGGGGAATGAAACGGACTGTATGGTGGGCAATCCCGGTATCCCGGTACTGGCAGACATGGTATTGAAAGGATACGGAAATGATCCGCACCGGGCCTACGAAGCCATGAAACGGTCGGCCATGCTCGATGAACGTGGTTTGAAGTGGTATAAACAATACGGGTATATTCCTTACGACAAGGACCCGGCACACGAAACGGTGGCCAAGACATTGGAATATGCCCTGGCTGATTGGTGTGTAGCCCAGGTGGCGGCTCGGCTGGGCGATGATGAAGGTGAAAAGCTTTTCACCCGGCGCAGCAAAGCGTACGTTCATTTGTTCGATCCGCAGACCGGTTTTATTCGGGGCCGTTCTTCCGATGGGAAGTGGAGGGAGCCTTTTTCCCCTTTCCGTTCTTCCCACAGGGAAGATGATTATACGGAAGGGAATGCCTGGCAATATACTTGGCTGGTGCCGCATGACATTGCAGGTCTGATAGATCTTTTTGGGGGCCGGGAGCCTTTTTTGAGCAAGCTGGATTCCCTGTTTGTAGCAGAGGGAGACTTGGGAGAAGATGCTTCACCCGACATCACTGGCCTGATAGGGCAATATGCCCACGGCAACGAACCGAGCCATCATATAGCATATATGTATGCATATGCCGGACAGCCTGAAAAGACTGCATCCCGTGTCCGTCAAATTCTGACAACCATGTACCGCAATACGCCTGACGGATTGAGCGGCAATGAGGATGTAGGGCAGATGTCGGCCTGGTACGTTCTCTCGGCCATGGGATTTTATCAGGTGGAACCTGCCGGCGGCCGGTATGTATTCGGTTCACCTCTTATGGATAAGGCGGTGATCCGGGTGGGAGGGGACCGCACCTTTACCATACTGGCACATCATAACAGTTCGGAAAAGCAATATATTAAAAATATCCGCCTGAACGGTAAACCATATCATAAGATCTATATTGACCATGATGATATAATGGCCGGCGGGGTATTGGAATTTGATATGAAATAAATTAAATAAATAACCTATGGATTTTTCATCTTTTTTCCCGGCACTGGCCTCTTTTACATGGCAGCATCTGCTTATGATAGTCGTGGGGGCGGTCTTGATCTATCTGGCAATCGCCAAGCAATACGAACCCACACTGTTGCTGCCGATGGGCTTTGGGGCCATTTTGGTGAATATTCCCTTCAGTGCCGTACTTACACATATCAACCCTGAAACGGGCGAAGCGGTCGAAGGAGTACTTTCTTTGTTTTACGAAGGAGGTATAGTTACCGAGATATTTCCTTTGCTGATCTTTATCGCCATAGGGGCTATGATCGATTTTACTCCGCTTTTCAATAATCCGCATTTATTGCTTTTTGGAGCTGCAGCACAATTCGGTATATTTTTGACGATGGTCCTGGCCGCCCTCCTTGGCTTTGACCTTAAGGAAGCTGCATCAATAGGTATTATAGGAGCGGCTGACGGTCCCACATCTATTGTGGTAGCATCCAAGCTGGCACCGAGATTGCTGGGGCCTATTTCCGTGGCGGCTTATTCTTATATGGCCCTGGTACCCATAATACAGCCGCCGATCATTCGCCTGATGACTACGCGTCAGGAAAGGCTCATCAAAATGAAATCCAATACAAGAAAAGTATCCCGGACCGCCCTGATCCTGTTCCCAATCATAGTGACGGTATTGGCCGGGATTATTGCACCTTCCTCACTTTCCCTGATTGGGTTCCTGATGTTCGGAAACCTGATACGCGAATGCGGGGTGTTGAATAAACTGTCTCAATCTGCCCAAAACGAGCTCTCCAGCCTGGTCACTATTTTATTGGGGATCACCATTGCCAGCACCATGACGGCAGAGCGCTTTGTGCGTTGGGACACCTTAATGATCATCGGTCTGGGTCTGACTGCATTTATTTTTGATACTTTTGGCGGGGTAGCGTTTGCCAAAATCATGAACTTATTCCTTTCTAAAGACAAAAAGATCAACCCCATGATAGGGGCTTGCGGAATATCTGCATTTCCCATGTCGGCCAGGGTAATTCATATGATGGGGCAAAAGGAAGATAAGACCAATTACCTGTTAATGCCGGCCGTAAGTGCCAATGTCGGCGGACAGATAGGATCTGTAGTTGCCGGAGGCATTATATTATCATTGATCGGGTTGTTTTAACAAATGCAAATTATGAATACATCCGTTATAGCATCACTCCAAATAGCAGGAATAGGAATATTGCTCATATTCCTATTCATGCTTCTTTTTTATTTGGCTATCAGGGCAATCATCAAGATATTCCCCTGGAAAGAATCAGAAACCGAATCTTGACCGGCTGTTACTCGCGGTTACGCGAAGGTCTCCTGTTTTGGCGGTCATGACCGCTACGGTTTCCGCCCCGGTCGTTTCCCCTCGAATAACCGCCCCGGTTGTTACGGTCGTTGTTGGCAGGCCGTGGTTTACGCTCCGGTTCTATATATCCTTCGGGTTTTTCTATCAGCGCCTTGCGGGAAAGACGCATCTTGCCCGACCGTTCGTCGATCTCGAGTAACTTGACGGTAACGTATTCTCCTACTTGTACCACGTCTTCCACCTTGTTGATTTTTTTCCAGTCAAGTTCGGATACGTGCAGCAAGCCTTCCTTACCAGGAAGGATCTCTACAAATGCTCCAAATTCCAGGATCGATATTACTTTGCCGGTATATACTTCTCCTACTTCAGGTATTGTCGTGATGGCTTTTATGGTAGCTAATGCGGCATCCATGCCTTCCTTGTTCTCCCCGAAAATGTCTACGATACCAAAATCACCCTCTTCGGTAATCGTAATGATGGTTCCGGTTGTTTTCTGAATTTCCTGGATCACCTTGCCTCCCGTTCCTATGATAGCACCGATGAAGGTATTCGGGACGGTGATCTGGATTATGCGCGGTACATGAGGCTTGTATTCGGCACGAGGTTCGGACATGGTTTTCATCATCTCATTCAGAATGTGCAACCTTCCCTGACGGGCCTGTTCCAATGCCTGTTCCAGAACCTGGTAAGGCAGTCCGTCGACTTTAATGTCCATCTGTGTGGCTGTGATTCCGTCCCGTGTTCCCGTGACCTTGAAATCCATATCTCCCAGGTGGTCTTCGTCTCCCAAGATATCCGACAGGATGGCAAATTTTTTATTACCGTCATCGGTAATCAAACCCATAGCTATACCGGATACGGGTTTTTTGAGTTTTACTCCGGCATCCATCAGGGCCAACGTACCGGCACAAACGGTAGCCATAGAAGAGGAACCGTTTGATTCCAGAATATCTGAAACGACACGGATGGCATAGGGATTTTCCTCACCTACCGGGACCATGGCCTTAAGGGCACGATATGCCAGGTTCCCGTGACCGATCTCCCGCCGTCCCACACCTCTGCTGGATTTGGCTTCCCCTGTAGAGAATGGGGGAAAGTTATAATGCAAGACAAATTGTTCGGTACCCTGGATTAGGACTTCGTCCATTTCTTTCATATCTAGTTTGGTCCCGAGTGTGACCGTTGTAAGGGATTGGGTCTCCCCGCGGGTAAAGATAGCCGAACCGTGAGCCATGGGCAGATAATCTACTTCGCTCCAAATGGGGCGGATATCAGTCGTCGAACGGCCATCCAACCGGACACCTTCGTCCAGGATCATACGGCGCACGGCCTGTTTTTCTACATCATGGTAGTAACGTAATACCATCATTTCCTTTTCTTCGCGTTCTTCTTCCGGTATCGTCTGCATAAACTCTTCTTTCAGTGCTTCAAAAGCATCTAAGCGGGTATGTTTGTCATTACCTGATTTGGCAATGGCATAGCAGCGGTCGTAGCAGAAAGTTTCAACGGCTTTACGCAATTCTTCGTCGTTTTCTTCGTGACAATATTCGCGTTTTACCGTTTTGCCTGCTTCTTCCATCAGCTCCATCTGCACTTTACAATGTTTTTTGATCTCCTGGTGTGCAAACTTAATGGCATCGAGCATAACGGCTTCGCTGACTTCCTTCATCTCACCTTCAACCATCATGATGTTATCGTAGGTGGCAGCTACCATAATATCCAGGTCGGCCTGTTCCAGTTGGCTGAATGACGGATTGATGACAAATTCCCCGTTAATACGGCCTACGCGGACTTCCGAAATGGGCCCGTTGAAAGGGATATCACTTACGGCCAGGGCAGCAGAGGCTGCCAATCCGGCCAGAGCGTCCGGCATGATCTGCTTTTCTGCAGATATCAGGAATACGTTTACAAAAACTTCTGCATGGAAATCGTCCGGGAACAAAGGGCGAAGAGCACGGTCAATGAGACGTGAAACCAATATCTCATAATCGGAAGGACGTCCTTCCCGTTTCATAAATCCGCCGGGATATCTTCCGGCTGCAGCAAATTTTTCTTTATAATCTACCGAAAGAGGCATGAAGTCCGTATCGGGCTTTGCTTCTTTTGCACAGGTGACTGCTGCAAGGAGCATCGTGCCACCCATTTTTACTACTACGGAACCATCTGCCTGCTTAGCTAGTTTTCCGCTTTCGATTTCAATGGTGCGGCCATCATCCAATGTGATGACCTTTTTAATGATATTCATCTATTATTTTCTTCTGCAATCCGCCCCTTCCAGCAAGGGGTTGTTATCAATTATCCATTCCGCTTATACCGGTCCCCGGATTGCGTTAATTTAGACCGGGATAATTTAGAAATTTTATAAAAAAAGGCTGTTCTCGGTATAGAGAGTGCAGCCTTTGTTTGGGTTGCGTGGAAGACGTACTCCCACGCCTTGTCAGCTATTTCCGGATATTGAGCGCTTTTATGATATTACGGTACCGCTCAATGTCGTTGGCCTTAAGGTAATCCAGCAGGCGGCGACGTTTTCCTACCAAACGGAGCAATGCACGCTGTGTGCCGTAGTCCTTTTTGTTGGACTTCATATGTTCGGTAAGATGGGCGATACGGTAAGAAAATAAGGCGATCTGGCTTTCGGCAGATCCTGTATCCTTATTAGACGTTCCGTACTGTCCGAAAATCTCTTGCTTTTTCTGGGCATTTAAATAGTCAGCCATTTGTGAGCAATTGATTTTTAATTGTTAATAATAATTTTATCCCAAACGGGGCTGCAAAGATATACGTTTTTTTCTATATATCACGATCAAAACTGTAAATTTTTCCTAAAAAAACACTCCTGTTCATTAATTGACAACCATTGTATGACCGGGATAGAAGCCTCTGTTAGCCGGAGCATATAGCGATTGCACATACATGCTCCCCTGGTTGAAAACACCCTGTTGCGTAACAAAAAAGCGTTCTTCTATAACATGTTCCCCCCCGGGCAGGGTCTGGAAAAAATACTGTGTAGCGCTCATGTTTACTTCACGGTACCAGGAACAGGTGTTAGTCCATTCGTATCCGGACGTTTCCGATTCAGGTATCAGGCACGCCGCACGTGAGGCTTTCAGGTGAACAAAACTCAGGTCCCTGTCATTTTTCAGATAATACCGTGCCGTTATCCGTTCTCCTCTGTGGAGGGTATCTCCTTCTGCAACAGGCCGGTTATCTGCAGTAAAAAAAGCGCGTCGTACTTCAAGGCCGTTCGCGTACGGCTGCATGTGCGATATATCTTCCAGGGTCTGTTCGTACAGACTTACATAGAGCAATGCCTTGGAACGGTTCCTGACCGTATAGACGGTTCCCTTGCGGGTTGTCTCATATTCGGGCATTCCATCCGTTGATCCTTCGCCATAATGTAGCAGGGCATGGATCACATCGGTGGTACTTTCGTGTGAAGACCAGATGTTGTTCTGTTTCCTATCAAGGATCCAGCGGGTGATCCCGTAACGCATTTCCGCTTCATGGGCAAAGATTCGCAGCAGCAGGGCATGTGCCTTCATTTCTGAGTGCATGAGCCCGTCGTAAGGAACCGCATTGGGGAAATAACAACCGGTTGCAGGATCGCAAACGGCAAATTCCCGAAGTGATGCGAGCAACGGTTTGAGCGCACCGCTCAGACCCCATCTTTCCAGGACAACGGCCAGGTAAGCCTTCTGCATTACCGGAGCTCCCTTCCAGGCTTTTTCCGGGCCGGCGGCCAGTTGATCGGCAATCTTACCTGCTACGCCTTCGTAGGGAATATCGGGAAAAGCGGAGCGAACGTAATAATAAATCGTAACGTCTAAATCCCTGAGATCATCTTTTGCAATACGCTGAGCAAAAAAGTCATCTATAAAACGGATCGCTTTATTTACTATAGATTGCAACTGTTCATCTTCCTTTGGCAGAATTCCCTTCTCAATCATCTCCCCGATCTTTTCCAAAAAATGGAGCGTCAGGGTATAGGAACTTTCCATCCCCGGGAACCACGAAAACCCTCCGTCTTGCTTCTGTAGTGTATGAAATTGTTCTATTGCCCTGATGTTGAACATTTTGATATACTCCGGTTCTGCCATACGGAGCAGACGTGCAATCCTTTGGGCTTCCTTGCCGGGATAATCTGCCCAAGGTGTTTCCTCGGTCAGGATCTCTCCGATCATCCGCTCATTTTTATCCAGGACCGAAGCTTGTCCTGCGGGATTTTGCCTTAGAGAGGCCGGGATCCCGGGGTATCGCTCCATGAGCCAGGCCCCCGTGTTGTTGGCATAAAAAGCAGCTGCCCACCGTGTCAGATTGTAACCCGAAGGTTCACACAAGGCAGGAAGTGCATTGAGGGCTGAAATAACAGGAGTGCTTACGTCGAGCTGTTCCCGAGAGTTTTTATTTTTTTTGACAAGTGTTACGATGCCGTCTGCGTGAAGGATTTTGGTCTGTGACCTGGTGATCTGTTCTTGCAAAGACAAGATGGGAATGATGTGTCTTTCCGCATCGTTGTGGTCAGGGCTGGCAAATCCTGCAGTTATGTCCGTAAGGGGGACCTGTACGGCTTCAGCAGCCGGGACTTTGTGATCCCACTGTAGCAACATGCGTCCGGAAGGAAGCAATGTTGCTGTCCTGTAGGCGGGTTTTCCGTTCCCAATGCTCAGGTACGCGTTGCCCTTCACGGCTGAGGGCGTCAGATTGACAAAAGAGGCAGTCAGTGCGATGCTGTCTCTTTCCCTCAGGAATGCCGGGAAAGAAGGCATAACCATAACTTCTTTTCTGACGGTCAGCGACTCTTCCGCCGTTGCACTCTTCCCATCAATAGTATGGGCCAGGACAAGGATGCGGAATGTACTCAAAAGTCCGTTGGTTGAAAAATTTACAGGGACAAGACCCGTACTGTCGGACCGCAGATGCGGCAGGAACCCGAGCGTTTCTTCAAAATCAGTTCGTACGGCCGGCATTTCTTCCGTTGTTATAGGCCCTGTTTCCGCTGTATCTTCTTTAGTTTTCATCATTTCTACGTGTGCCTGATCTCTTCCGGCTGCATAGAATAATCCGGGGGCTGGTGAGCGCTGGATCGGGGAAACGGCTTGTTGCATGAAATGATGCCTGATAGCCGGTACGGGCAATTCTAAAGCATGGGCCGGATAGTATTCAAAACTGTTGGGAGAGAGACGGTCTGTGCTTTTGTTGAAGATACTGACAAGCAATTCGGTCTTCTCGCCGGCCGGTGTTTTGAGGGTAAATGCTTCCTTGGAGTATGGTCCCGTAACTTTGCGCAACGAAATGAACTCAAGTGCTGGTACCGTAACCGGTTCGGTTTCCCACCGGTGATTGTGTTCATAGTATATGCCGTCCCGTACGGCCACAAGTCTCAGTTCCAGGGGAAAGTCTGTCTTCCGGCTATCGTTTAATGAAAAAGACCGCATGCCGGGCTGTAGGATCAGGTGTTCCTTTTTGATCAGTGAATCGGAAACATACCATTCTGCCAGGGCATAGAGGGGGTCTTTTACCGTTCCCAGTAAAAATGAAGGCTCTGCAGTTTCCAGTGGGTGGAAGAAAACTGCGGTGTCTGCCGGGCTGATCGTATCGCAGATGCTCAGCAACCAGAACGAAGCGGTAGTACGGGGCGCTCCTTCCAATTCCATGGTGATATCCCATTTTCCGGATTCCATGGAAGACCAGGGCAGTAGGGAAGTTTCTTTTCCGGTAAATGAACCGGTATGGATCAGGGTCCCGTTTCGTGTCAGACGGTAGCTGCCCTTTACCTCCTGCTCAAAACCCCGGCTGTTCTTTACTTCTATGGCAAGGGACGGTTCCGATTCGAGGAGCAATATGCGGTCCCTTACCGTTCCCGTCCCGCTGCTAAAGCGGGGATGTACGGTATAACGGTATTGGTTTACCGGGAAATAAACCTGTTCCTGCCGTGTTTCCCCGGTTATATCTACAGCGGTCAGGTGCAATTCCAGAGCGAATCCGGCAATGTTGTTCTCTGTCGGCCTTTCTGCAGGAAATGCTATGCGGAACATTCCGTTCCTGTCTGTGTACACCGTGTCTGAAAAAAGAGAAAGCTCAGATTCCCTGTCCATGTCGGGGTAACTGCGATAGGGCCTGAAATAACTCCGCCGATACACCTGACAGGTAACGGCAATGCCGCTTAGGGGAAATCCGGCATAATTGTTTACGACCCCTTCTTGGACTATTGTATCCCCAAAGGCGTAAGGCTGTTTGACGGGATGCAGGTCCAGGGTAAAGGATGGCCTGGTATATTCCTCAATTTCAAACCAGGCCGAAGCACCTTGTATGGTAATGCTGTGGGATCCGTTCATCCTGGTTTTCCCTGCAGGGAAAAAGCCGCTGAACGATCCGAATTCATTGGTCCGGACATGGACGATGTCCAGGGTATCGCGGTAATTGTTATTGTTACGCAGAACGACACCGTATTCCTTTTCGGGGACCGTTTCGCATGTCTGGTCCTTAAAGCGTGTGACGATACCTTTGAAAAAAATGGTATCTTCTTTCTTGTATAGTTTTCTGTCCGTAAAGAGTGCAGCCGATATGATTTCGCGGTCCGGGTTCTCGTAATTGAAATCCCAGGGTCGTACGGTTATGGGCATTGAAAAGGTATCCTGTACGGAAGGATTTTCAGTGGGAATGGACAGGCGGAAGGAATTTCCCGTCCTTACTTTCAAGGGAGTGAATCCGTCCAGGATTAAAGGATAAGAGCTCCGTTCGGGGTCCAGGAACATGATCTCGACCTTTTCCAGGGGCATGCCGGTTTTCAGATCCGTCCCGTATACGTACGCCGTATCGCGGTACGTGCGAAACATCGAAGCCACCCTTCCGGCATAAAAAGGGACCTGGCTTATTGTTTTCCCGTTTTTTACTCTAAGAGTGTATTCTCCCGGATCCGGCGCATCAACGGTCAGGGTGTCGGATACTGCCTTGTAAACAGGAGCAGGCAGGTTGCCGTATGTGCTGCCGGAGAGCCGTTTTCCCCGTTTATCCCGTATCTGTATCTTGTAGCGTTCCAGATTCCTGCGTGTTATCGTGATCCTGGTCGGGGCCATGGGATAGATCTGCCGTTTCATGGTTATGGTCAGCGAGGGTTTTGTCAGAAAGTCCGCCATATGATTGAATTCTTTCCTGACAGTACTTTTCCGGAACGTACGGCTTGCCTGTTTACTCAGTTCCAGGGCCTGTTCATACCTTTCCTCTGCTATAAGGAGCCTGATCTTTTCCAAATAGACATGCGATATGGGTTCGGTTCGGGGATAAGCCCCAATCAGGGAGTCCAATGCGGCTATCCGCTCCTGCGGGGATACCGGTGTTGACAGGATACGAAGGAACAGGGCGGTGATCAGGTTGTGGGGAACATGGCTCTTGTCCTTTTGTAATTTTACTATTAAAGTTGAATAATCTTTCAGGACAAAAAGGGCCAGTTCATACAGGTCTTTACATGGATATACCAGGGGATCGTCTAAAAAGAGATGTTGGTAATCCTGCGCAGGGACTTTGATCAATTCCTCTTCACCCTCGGGCAACAACGTACCGTATGTCTGCCGGCTTTCAGGGAACCGGGTATGCATGAACAAATGGTGTACGGTACGTCCTTCGGCACTTGTGATAAAAAGTGAACTGTATGATCCGAAAGTACGAAGAACACGTGCCCGGGCATGTCGGTCTATGGCAGTTTCCATTGTCAGCATGCTGTCCATCAGAGAGATCATCCCGGGATAATTTCTTTTGACGGCTTGCTCCCGAAAGACTTCTTGCATCCGCGCAAGCGACGTGGCCGGATGGTCGGTATCCTGTCCTGCTATCCGGACAGGTATGAGCAACAACAGTAAGAGAAATCTTTTCACACGGAAGGTTATAATTCAAGTATGTCCTCTGGATGCTTAAGGTAATGGTTGGCCTGGATGTCCTTTCCGTTCCGGCTTCCCCAGGAAGCCAGGGCAAAGGCTGTCCCGGCTGCTTGTGCGCATTGTTGGTCGTACAATGTGTCTCCTACAAAAAGCACTTTTGCCGGATCGGCACCGGTAAGGGACAAAAAGGCAAGCATGGGATCGGGAGCGGGTTTTGGTGCCGGGGCATCTTCCGCACAGACGGTCGCTTTGAAAAAATGCATCCAAAGTGCCAAATGGCGGTCCAATTCCAGCTCAACACGGGTACGTGAGGTGACTACCCCCATGACAGTGCCCTTTTCGTGCAGGGCCTGCAACGTCTTCTCAACACCGTCAAAAGGTTCGGCCAGATGTACCAGGGACTGGAAATGATGCTCCCATATTTCCGCAGCTTTGTATAAATCGGGAAATTCCAACATAAGGACGACCTCCCAACTGGGTACTCCAAAATACGGGTACAGGTCTTCAAGTGTCATTTCCTTTCCAAGTTCCTGGCGGACGGTCTGTTGCAGGGATACCAGACCGGTCTTTTCCGTATCTATCAGCGTGCCGTCAACGTCAAATACAATATGTGTATAATTCACTATATGTCTTTAATGGTTTTATAAAGGTAATCGTAGTGGGCCCGGGTGCGGTCATCGCCACGGCCGCGTTTGAGCTTTTTGGCCATTTTATCAAGCTGGGCCGCGACAAGTGCCTTCACATCGTTATTTTCTATTGAAACAAGTTGCCTGCGTGCAGCCGGGGAGACGTTACCGCTCGGCTGCTCTTCCGGTTTGATCAGTTTGCACAAGGTGTTGACATAGATATTTTGCAGACTCCTGCGGTAGATGTCTGTTTGTCCGTAATCCCTAAAAATGGAACGTTCCAGGTCTTCGAAGAATTCTTCTATACCGTATGCTGCCGTTCCCAGTTGCTCTTCGGCGCGAAGCATCCGTACCAAAACGTTTTCGTTAACCAATCCGGTAATGGCGCTGTTCTGCAGGTTTTCCATCACGGCCAGTCGGCTGACGGGCAGAAGTTCCGAAAGGTAGCCGGGTAGCAGCCAGACAGGAGTAGTAAAAATCTGCCGGTTCAGGAAGGCCATGGCTTCTTTTTGCTTCTCCCTGGGAACAGGGACGTATATGGGGCCGTCCTGTTCAACGGTTTTGGCATCGGCAAATACACCTCCGATCCATTTGGATACATGTCCGATATAACGGTTGAACTGCGAGGTGATCTGGGGATATAGCGTAGAAAGTCCCCTGTAGTTTTCATGGGGAGTTTTTGTCCATTCCGGAAGATTGGCCAGGATAATTTTCAGGTTTCTGATACCCAGTTCGCATGTTTCCATTTGGTTGTCTCCAAGGTCCTCGGACTGAGCCCGGGGATCGTTAAGCCCCATTTCGCTCCCGCCGTTGAACCTCAGGTAGGGATTCGCGGTTTTTTCGATCACCCACCGGTTCAGATAAGGGATCTCTTGCCGGGCGTCGGCAAACTGGTAAAAACGTCTGTATCCCCATTCAATAGCCCAGTAATCGTAATGACTGATCTTTGGGAACAACAGATCATACGGAATGTTGTCTTCCGGCTGTACCACAAAATTGAAACGGGAATAATCCATGATTGATGTAGTGTGGCCGTTTGCACGAAGGAATTCGGGGTCTCGCAGTTGTTCGGTCGTGTAATAGGCAGTTGCCCCGAAATTATGACGTAGCCCAAGGGTATGTCCCACTTCGTGGGAAGATACGAACCGGATGAGCTGTCCCATTAGTTCGGTTGGGAAGGTCATGGCCCGTGCCTGAGGGTCAACGGCCGAACATTGTACAAAATACCAGTTATGCACCAGGCTCATCACATTATGGTACCAGTTTATGTGGCTTTCAATGATCTCTCCCGAGCGGGGATCGCTCACGTGGGGACCGCTGGCATTGGCTATGGTGGAAGGTTTGTAGACTATGGCTGAGTTGCGCGCATCTTCCAGGCTCCATGTGGGATCTTCTTCCGGAGAGGGAGCCTCCAGCCCATAGATGGCATTTTTAAATCCGGCTTTTTCAAAAACGGGTTGCCAGTCGTTTACGCCCTGGATCAGGTAAGGTACCCACTCTTGAGGAGTTGTCGGATCTATGTAGAACACGATGGGTTTGGCCGGTTCCACCAGTTCGCCTCTTTTGTATTTTTCCAGGTCTTCCTCTTTGGGCTCCAGGCGCCAACGGGCAATCATCCGGACGGATTTGATGCCCTGGGGATTTTGATCGAAGTCTGTATAATTGGAAGTGAAAAACCCTATCCGTTCGTCATAGTAACGCGGCTGCATGGGTTCCTTGGGCAAGAGAACAAGAGAGCAATTGATCTCGAAAGTAAGGGGATCGTCGTTTTCCTGGTGCGTATAAGTTTTGATACTGCGCAATTCCGTGTTGATGGGAAACGTCTTCACGCTCTTTACATAGGATTTGTCGTTCTGCAGCGTAGTCATCTTGGAGGATTTCTTCTGCCTTTTGCTGAAATAGAGACTTTCGTTGTCACTTTTGACAAGATCCGTAATGTCTATCAGGGACAGCGTATTGTCTTCATTCAGGGCTTTGATGTCAAATGAAGCTATAATCACCGGCCGGTTGGAACGCACTACATTGTAGAACATCGCTTGCGTAGAGTCCTTTGATTGTTCCCGGGCAAGTACCTTTGTGAGAAAGATATTATTGTCGGGGCCTTTTTCAAAACGGAGCATGCCGCTATTTATCTGATCTCCGGCATAACCGAAGAAATTGGCACGGAACCCGGCAGGCGTTTCTGCCATGCGGGTTACCATAAGGATATCCCTTCCTATCAGGGAATCGGGTATTCCTATGAAGAACTTTTTGTCCTGAATATAAACGGGTGTCATCCCGTCCATTGCTACAGTCCCTGCCTTAATAAATTCTTCCAGTTTGGCCGGACCTTTTGTCTCTGTCTTTGGTTCGGATTTGTTTTCTGTTTTGTTATCGTTCTGTTCCTGGTTCCGGCGCTGGGCAACGCCCTCTTGCAGGGAAAGGGCCAGAAAGGCCACGATAAGGATGGTCTTGGTGAATTTCATAGTTTGTAGGTTTTTTATTTATAAAGCATTGATCTTTTCATCGAGAGTCCGGATACGTTCTACCAGAATATTACGCATGCGTTCCACTGCAGAGAAATAGGATAAGTATTCATCTCCGTTTATAAGGTTTCCTCCGTTCATAAACCTCGATTCAGCAGGGTCCCACATCTTGAAGTTCAATTCAGCCGACAAGGCAAGATATTCTGCTTCCCTGTCAATAAAAGCGGGGATCTGTTCGAAGTTGCCTTTAAGTGCATTCCAGCGTTCTTTTGCCAGGGCACGGAATTCCGGGTCCTTAAACAGTTGTTTGTACCAGATGGCCTCTGTCATAAAGAGTTTTCCCCTGGCTTGCGGGGAGGCTTGGTAAGAAAAAGTTCCCCAGTCAAAATCCCAGGTGGGTCCTGCAAAAAGCTTGGTGTCTTTGTCTTTGTACATGTAAACACTGCCGGGATTGGCCAGTTCGTGGTTGATGCACAATTCAAAGACAAGCCAGTAATCAACGAAAGATTGCATATCCAGAAATTTCCGGTAACCGTTTTCCGGATTACAAAAATCGGGCCCATAGATGGCCTGGCCGGCCTGATTGATATAATTTTTTATCCATTCTATCTGTTGCGGGGTAATTTCATCGTCTTCAGGGAATTTAACGGCAAAGGGGATTTTTCCCAGTTGTACGCTTTGTCCGTACTCTGACATCCATTGGATCTCATTGTCAAAATGAAAGTCAAGTTCAAGAAGATATCCGTCGTCACTGATGTTCACACGGTTCTTGTCTTTTTTGATCTGTTCTATAAGCATGTAATTGCCCTGATGTTTTCCGTTGAAGATCAGTTCCACCGTTTCATTGCGGGGAGTCCATGCCAGGGAGGTGGATTGGGCAATTTTATAAGCTACGCGGTTCCGGAGCATGGTACGGTCCATGAAATTGGCCAGAAGGACCCAACGTTTGTGTTTGGGCATACCCAGAAGAGACGTTTTGCTTTCCAGTTTGAGGGCGTAGGGTTTTTTCGGCCAGCACCAGGTGGTGTTTCCCCGGCCTCTGATCTCGGTTTTCATCTGGGGCAGATCTTCGAACGATCCCATACCCTGAATACGTATGGTGGCATTCATCCAGTCTTCCTTGGAAGTAACGGGCTTTCCTCCCTCCGTGTTGATTATTATGACGGGAAGGCCGGTAAAAAGATCCACCCGTACGGTATAAGTCAAAAGGGTGCCTTCATTGGTAAGTACGTTATATTCTACGGGAGAGGAAAAGTCATTGACCGTTTTTCCGCTTTCCTGCAGCACGCCGTTTACTTTTACGGGATTTCCGCTTGTAAAGGTTGCCGTCAGGTTCAGATCTTCCAGCCAACAGGGGATATTCCCTTCTATCTTGTGTATATAAGGTTCCTGGGTAGGTGAGATTTGAAGGTTCACGTCAGCAGTAAGTGCGGGGTTCAGTTTTTGTGTAAAGGAAAATTCACTGATGCCTGCATGACTCAGCGAGCTGATCACCTGGAACGCCTTCGTTGCGATCATGGTCTTACCGTAACCGGGACGTGAAGTGATCAAACAGAGCACCACCTGTTCCTTGTATGTCAGATGAATGCCCTTATCCTGCAGACGTATCTCGTAAGAACCTTCATTTTGAGCCGGTGTAATGCTTTGTATGAAATAGGAATCCGGCTGGCTTGTTGTCCCATGTAAACGTAATTCTATCTGGCATTGAGGGGACGTCACATCGTAATTAAAAACAAATCCGGGTTCATCTACTTGTAACAATATGGTAGCGGACCCCCCGGCAGGGATCACAACCTGTTGATCGGTAACGGATATGCTTATTAACTCAGGATCCTTTTCCTGTTCATGGGGATCGGAAGTTTTGGTACAGGCCGCAGTAAATAAGACAACGGCTAAAAGCGCATACTTCATTATTTTTTGATAAATTATCATATCCTTTGGCTTGCAAGTTATAAAATTTTACCTTTACCTTAACGATAATAAACAACCGCCATTATGATTAAACGTATATTGTTGCTTGGATCGGCGGTGTTGCTCTTAAGTTGCAGCACCGGGAAAGAATGTGTACCCGTTGAGGATTTTATCAGGATTGACGGTCCTGGTCTTATATTGCACGGAGAGCCGTTTTTTATCAAGGGAACGAATTTGGGGAACTGGTTGAACCCGGAAGGGTATATGTTCGGTTTCAGGAAAACGAATTCGGCAGGATGGATAGATAAAATGTTCCGGGAGCTGGTCGGTCCGGAAGCAGCGGCTGAATTCTGGAGAACATTCAAGGACAGGTATATCACCCGCGATGATATTGTCTTCATTGCTTCGACGGGTGCCAATACCATAAGACTGCCCTTTCATTACAAATTGTTTACCGATGAAGATTATATGGGACTTACGGTCAATCAGGACGGATTTGACCGTATTGACAGCGTGGTGAATTGGTGTAGGGAACAGGGCTTGTACCTGATTCTCGATATGCACGATGCACCGGGAGGTCAGACCGGAGACAATATTGACGACAGCCACGGGTATCCCTGGTTGTTTGAAAGTGAAACGAGTCAACAGCTTTTTTGTGATATCTGGGTTAAGATTGCCCAAAGGTACGGGAACGAACCGGTCATCCTGGGGTATGATCTGCTGAACGAACCCATTGCTCCCTATTTTAGCAATAAGGACTCCCTGAACACCTTGCTCGAACCGTTGTATAAAAGGGTAGTTGCGGAGATCCGTAAGGTGGACACCAACCACATTGTAATCCTGGGAGCACCGCAGTGGAACAGTAATTTTGATCCTTTTACGGACTGGAAATTCGATGATAGAATCATGTACTCATGCCATCGTTATGGGGGTGAGGCCACAGCGGAAGCCATAACACATTTTATAGATTTTCGTGATAAGACATCGCTGCCCATGTATATGGGCGAAATAGGTCACAATACCTTGGAGTGGATGGAAGCTTTTTGCAAAGTCATGGAAGACAATAACATTGGATATACTTTCTGGCCTTATAAAAAAATGGGGGGATCCTGCTTCGTATCTATAGGTACGCCTGAAAACTGGGATCAGGTAATAGCCTTTTCCGAAGCACCAAGAGATACTTATACCGCAATCAGGGAAGCCAGGCCGGACAGGGAGCTGAGCCGGCGTGCCATGGAGAGTCTTTTGGAGATGTGTCTGTTTGAAAATTGCAGTATAGAAAAGGATTACATAAGGGCACTGCGCCTGGAAAAAGAAAGAACAGACAACTAGAAGCGTTGTCTGTTCTGACCCATTTAACCTAAAACCTAATAGATGAAAAAAACTATCTATGTCAGTAAATTTGCAAACTGTATGCCAAACTTTCCAATATTAAAATATTTGTTTTTTTGAGTTATTTTATCTTTGCGATATTGCAATAATATCGCCGACAACCGTAAAGTATGAAAAAAATAAACGGTTGCCGGAAAATAAAGAAAAGTAAATGGAGTTCTTGCTGGATTGGGGATATTTGGGCTTATTTTTAGGGTCCTTCCTTGCCTCTACTATTGTTCCGTTCAGTTCGGAGTTCCTGCTGATAGGAATGTTACTTGCCGGCGGAAATCCATGGCTGTGTTTTGCGGTAGCCACGGTGGGCAACGGTACGGGGAGCCTGACCTGTTATGGACTGGGATATCTGGGGAAGTGGGAATGGATAGAAAAATGGTTGCGTGTCAAAAGGGAAAAGCTGGAAAAGCAGCAACAGATCATCCTTAAATGGAGCAGCCTGGTGGCCCTGTTGTGCTGGCTGCCTCTGGTCGGAGATATATTTGCGGTAGGATTGGGCTTTTACAAAATCCCGTTCTGGAAAACAGCCATCCTCATGTTTATAGGGAAAGCCCTCCGTTTCCTGTTCTGGATAGGGATCTGGTTCCTCTTGCCTGAGAAATTGCTCTAGTCTTTCATAAGATCTTCAAATGATACGTCCCGCAAAGGATAGGAGCGTGCATTGGTGAAATTGTAATGCCACCATTCCGGTTCGTAGGGATGGAACCCGTAAAATTCCATGATCCCCCTGAGCAATGCCCTGTTTTCCAAGACCTGTTCGGGAAGGTCCATAAAGGTATGTGATGCCGTGTCCGAGAAAGAATCAAAATGTGTAGGCATTTCCAGTTCCTCTCCCGTATCCAGGCGGATCAGGGTCAGGTCTACGGCTGTTCCCCGGTTATGTATCGATCCGGTCTTGGGATTGGCCACAAAAGTGCTGTGGGGATATATTTCATAGAAATAGAGGGTGCCGGCATAAGGTCTGTAGGCATCGAGTATTTTCAATCCGAGGCCGAGCTTTTGCAGTGAATCCTGGACTGCCGACAGTGCATGGGCCACCGGACGGCAGAGAAATGCTTTGGGTGAAGTATAGATGGGGACTCCGGTAAAATTATTTTCTGTCGCATAAGCTATATGCAGGGCTATCCCGGGTATGATCTCTTCCATGTCAACCAGCTCTGTGTCGGGATCTTCAGCCACCTGGGCAAGATACTTTTCCATTGTGTTGGCAATGGGAAGGTTATACGGATTTCGGGGATCTGTCCGGTAACAACCGGACATTATAGCAACGGTTACAACCAACAATAAAAATCGTTTCATATTTTAAAAGATTAGTAATTAAATATTTTACTTACCTTTGCAACCCCAACAATCCGGGGTGTAGCGCAGTTGGCTAGCGCGCCACGTTCGGGACGTGGAGGCCGAAGGTTCGAGTCCTTTCACCCCGACTTTTTCTTTGAGCGTCGTTCAAAACGGCGCTTTTTTATTTATCCAAGGCTTTGATAAGTTTCTCTTTTGTAGCTTTGAAAAGATCGGAGTCGCTATCCCGGTTCCCTGCCGGCCCTTCCGGTTCAACCTGGGTTATGATCTTTGCAGGGGCCTGACTCAGGACTACAATCCGGTCTCCAAGGAGCAGGGCTTCATCTACATCATGGGTCACAAAGATCACGGTACGCCTGTCACCTTTCCAAATATGCAGGAACCATTTGATCAGGTTCTGCTTCAATGCCACATCCAATCCCTTGAGTGGTTCGTCCATAAGGATGATGTCAGAGGGTATGGCAAATGCCCGTGCAATGGAGACCCGCTGACGCATGCCACCGCTTAGCTGGGCGGGATAATAACCGGCATAACCTTCCAGTTTCACTTGCCGGATCAATTTTTCAGCCTGTTTTTTTCGTTCTCCGGCATGTAAATCCCGGCTGAGCACAAACTCAATGTTTTCGGTTACTGTTTTCCATGGTAACAGGCGGGGCTCCTGGAAAACATAGGAAAAGGTTTTGTTCTCAAAGCCTGTCAGGGATCCTTCATCGGGAGGGATAATCCCGCCTATGATGTTCAACAGTGTCGTTTTTCCGCAACCAGAAGGTCCCAGTACGCAAGTTATGGCATCTTCGGGGAAGGTGATGGAAAAATCCTTAAATACCGGGTTGTTGTAACTTTTACCCAAATTATTGATTTGCAGACTCATGATCCTGTTTTCCAGTGTGTAAAACTATGTTCTTTCCATCGGATAAGCTTTTCGAAAACAAAACTGATAAGCACCGCGATCAAAGTCCAGGCAATGACCGCCTCTACGTTCAGAAAAGTCTGGGCCGTTTGCATGTTGGTACCTATACCGAATTCCGGTTGACTCAATACCTCTCCTATGATGATGGCACGCCATCCGATCCCCATGGCACTTGATGCGCCGCTAATGATAAAGGGCATAATGGCCGGGATATAAACCCCTGTAAGGATCCTGCCTTTATCCACCCGGTAGAAACGGGCCATTTCTATCAATCCCGGATCTACATTTTTTATACCGTCAGACACATTGGTGCAGATAAAGGGAAACATGGTCAGAAAGGCTACGAAAATGGGGACCGTTCCTGTGTTGAACCAGATCAGGGCCAGGAGGATCAGTGCTATTACAGGTACGGAACGGATCGCAACCAACATAGGCGTTATAAAAGTGTTGAAACCGGGACTGATACCCGCCAGTATGCCGGTAAACAATCCCAGTACGGCAGATACCAGAAACCCTGCAAGTCCCCTTAGGATGGTACTTCCTGCAGCGGCCAGGAATCCTTTTTGGGTACAAAGCTTGATCACTGCCAAAAATGTCGATTCGGGGTGAGGTATTATGAAAGGGGAATCGATAATAACGGCCAGCACTTTCCAGACGACTAACATCAGCAGGATGGATGCGGCTGTAATCGTTCGCTTTTTAGTAATAAAATTCTTCATCAGGCATTTTTCCTCCGGTAATCTGAGGGTTCATTACAAAAAAAACATGCAGATAATCCTGAATTTGCCGGCTGATGGCCGCTGATCTTACCAACCGGAGCCCTGATCCCGGAATGGCCTGTCGTGCCGTTTGGATATCGTCCAGGATCCGGTGTTTGACTATAAGTACCGCGGCACTGTCGGGGTTATCGTTAACCCACTGTACAGACCTTTGATAGGCGTCCAGGATCTTTTCAATCAGGGCCGGATCGTCTTGTATTACGGATTTCTTTGCCATCAGGGCTGTCTGTGGGATCGGGAATCCCTGGAGGGATATCCATTCGCGGTTGAGATCGAACAACATCCTGACTTCTTGGTTCCTGCGCATAACCTGACTTACCAATGGTTCCGAGATCACACCCAGCGAAGCTTTTCCCGAAGCAACGGCGTTGGCCAGGTCAATGTGTGTGGGAAAGCGATAATCCAACTCTATGTCTTTGTCCGGATTGATCCCGTTCTTTTGCAGCAAGTACCGGAACAGAACGTCCGGGGTCATTCCCCGGGCCATTACATTGACTTTCTTGTGTTTCAGATCTTGCCATTCCTTTATGGTCGTATCATTTCCGAACAAATAGAGGGTCCCCCATACGGGGATGGCTATAAGTCTGTAATCCAATCCCTTGTTATATACGATAGCTGCCATGTTGGTGGGAAGGACGGCAAGATCGGCACTACCGTCCAGCATCATTTTCCTTATTTGGAGCGGTTCGTTCATGATCCTGACCGCAATATCCCGACCGGCCGCATGGTCCAGGCTGTCAATAAACTTTATCATACCCATGGAGGAAGGCCCTTTAAGCGTGGCTATGGTAATTGTTGCTCCATCTTTATTTCCTGCAGGGTTTCCGCAGCTTCCCAAAAGAAATATGGAAACGCACAGGATGGCCGGTAATCTCATGATCATAAAATTTCAACAAAAATAGAACATTTTTAGGCAGATGGGAAAAATGTCATATATTTGTGGCGCAAACAAAAAATAGTGTCCGTACTGAGATCAGGATATTCCTGTTCAAGGCCGGCACAAAAGTCAAATCTAATTAAATCTGATCTAATCCGAAGGAATTCTGATGGAAAAGAGAGTAGGAACACTAATCATTCAAATCAACAGCCACGAGTGTGTCGCACAGGTGAACGACATCCTCTCACGGCATGCAGGCATTATTCTGGGAAGACAAGGTCTTCCGCGAAGTAATGGTAAAAATCTTATTTCCCTGATTCTTGAAGGTACCACCGATCAGATAGGCTCATTGACCGGCCAGCTTGGCCGGCTGAGCGGTATTCAGGTTAAGTCGGTATTATTGAAGAATATATAAGATGACAAAATTTTCCATTACTTTGGCTGCAGCCTTATCGTTGGCTGTATTTTCCCCATTCATTGCCTACGGGCAGGATAAGACGGACACACTTCCGGTCTCGCTGGGTGAGATCGTTGTTACCAGTCTGCGAATCAACCGCCAGGTCAGGAATCTGCCGGTTTCAATGGTTGTGGCAGACTCATCTGCTTATCAGAAACGGTCGGCTTTTACCCTGTCCAATGTGTTGGAAGAGGAACCCGGCGTTTCCAGGGGAGGTGACGGTGTCTGGGCCACGAATATCAAAGTCCGGGGATTTAGTGAAGACCGGCTGGTCATCCTGGTTGACGGGAACAGGGTTGAAACGGCAACCGATCTGACGGCTTCGCTCAGCATGATAGATGTTAACGATATAGAAAGGGTAGAGGTGATAAAAGGCGCACAATCTTCGCTGTATGGAACGGGAGCGATGGGAGGGATCGTGAACATTATTACGAAACAGGGACATTTTGGTTCAGGGCCCTACTTTTCGGCAGATATCATTTCAGGCTTTGCTTCTGTAAACAGGTTGTTTTCCAACTATGCCGCAGTCAGTGCCGGTTCCCAAAAATGGTTTTTAAATCTGAGCGGGACTTATGCAAAGGCAGGCAATTTGCGTACTCCGGACGGTATACTTCCCAATAGCCGGTTTACCACGAATAACATTTCAGCCAAGTTCGGTGTAAAGCCTTTTGTCGGTCATTTGTTCAAAATACAATACCAGCGAAACTGGTCTACAGACGTAGGGATTCCCGGTGGCAATGCGTTCCCGGGCCCTGCCAAAGCGACTTATACCGATATAGGGCGGCATTTGCTTTCGGCAAGTTACCAGATATCAAATATTACGGAAAAGTGGTCTACCCTTGAACTCAGATATTTTACGCAGTATATAGTCAGGGACGTGGCTATGGAACCGAATACGATGACCCAGGCCAACCTTCCGAACGGGAATATACAGCGCACGACTCCTGAAGTCTTTTATCCCCTGGGAAGACACTTGACAAACGGAGTGCAATTGCAGGGCACCTGGGATCTGTCTGAAAGGAATGTACTGATAGCCGGGATTGATGTCTGGGGCCGCCGGCTCCGCACCAGCAGGGAAAAACATATCAGGATAGATATATTGAACCCTGCAGGGGACATTGTCAAAACAAACAATGTAATAAGAGGTGAAACGCCCATTCCCAAATCTTTTTTTGGCAGTGCTGGTGTGTTTTTCCAAAATGAAACGCATTTCTTGGATAACCGCCTGACGATGATATTGGGCGGACGGTTTGACGGGATAAGGATCAGGAATGAGCAGGGGATGGATGTGGATTATATCATCATGAACGGTGAACGGAATGACAATCCTTCGAATCAGCGCATTACTTTCGAGGCTGGAACGGAGTACAGCCTTTCATGGAGTGCCAATGCAGGTTTTTTGTATAAATTGTTCCAAGATGTAGATCTGTCCTTGAACCTGGCCAGAGCCTTCAGAGCCCCTTCCCTGGAAGAAAGGTTCAAGTATATTGATCTGGGTAATTTTGTGCGTCTGGGAGATCCTTCTTTAGAACCTGAAAAATCATATTTGGCGGATCTTGAACTCAGGGTATGGAAATCAAGATTCAATCTGCAGGCAGGTGTCTTTATCAACCGCCTGAATAATATGATAGTCGAAATACCGGGAGAATTCGTTTTCAGGCTTAGTGCCGGTTCCAAACCAGATACGATTCCCGCCCTGATCAATGCAAATGTCAGAAAGGCCTTGCTTTATGGAGTGGACTTTAAATTTGCCTATAATTTCAGCAGGGATTTTGTGTTCTTCGGTTCGGGGGCTTATGTGCGTGGGGTGGCCCTGGAAACGGAAGAGAACCTTCCGCTGATCCCGCCTTTAAATGGTCGTGTGGGATTGCGTTATACATACCCAAAATTGGGTGCTGCGGAATTTTCCGTATTGGGTGCTGCCAGGCAGGATAAAATAGCTGAAGGTGAAACGGAAACGCCCGGGTATTACCGTTTGGATGTTGCTCTCAATTCCAGGGTCATTGATCTGCGTTTTGTAAAGCTCCGGGTATTTGCAGGTGTGGACAACATTACAAACAACCGTTATACGAACCACCTGTCTACCAATCGCGGGGATATTAGCGTGGAACCGGGACGTAACTTTTTTGTAAGATTGAAACTATCCTTCTGATCCTTTTCCGGAATTCTTAAAAGATGGTTGTATTTGTTATCTTTGCAGCCGGAAACTACAAAATGACACCCCGATGGACGAAAGCCCTGACAATTGTAAATGTAAAAAGTTAAAATCCCTGTAAGGAGTCGGATGTCTCCTTATGGCATAAGTTTTAAGGAGACAGCGTTATGGTTAAATTCTCAACCCAGATCCGGCAATTAATAGATAATAAAGACTGGAAATTTCTTAAATACGGCTTGAACGAAATGGATCCCATTCAAGCTGCCGGGATTATTGAAGAAACCCCGGAAGATAATGATATCATCTTGTTCAGATTGCTTGGACGGCAATTGGCTAAAGAAACGTTTCACTTGCTTTCCCATGAGAAGCAAGAGCAGATCATAGAAGGACTGGCCAAAAATGTCAGAAAATTGTCTGAATTGCTTAATGATATTGAGCCTGACGACAGGACGGCATTTTTTGAAGAATTGCCCGGAAAGGTCTCCCAGCGGCTGATCCAGCTCCTTTCCCCCGAAGAACGTGACATTACCATCCAGCTGCTTGGATACCCCGAAGACAGTATAGGACGTCTGATGACTCCCGAATATGTCGTTGTCAAAGCGAACGATACCGTAGAGCATGCTTTTGAGCATATTCGAATGTACGGAAAGGATTCTGAAACACTTAACGTAATTTATATAGTTGATAAACAGTGGAAACTGATTGACGATATCCGGATAAAAGAACTCATATTGGCTTCACCGGAGCAGAAGGTCTCCGAATTGATGGATTCCCGGTTTGTGGCATTGCATGTAATGGATGACCAGGAGACGGCTGTAAAAACCTTTCAGGATTACGACCGGGTAGCACTTCCTGTTGTAAACAATGAAGGGATTTTGTTGGGAATTGTAACGATTGATGATATCATGGACGTAGTTGAAGAAGAGACAACGGAAGACTTCCACAAGTTTGGATCTTTTCAGCAGTCAATATCCAATCCGCTCAAAGAGAGGGCCCTGCAATTATATAAAAATAGAATAGTCTGGCTATTTGCTTTGGTCTTTGTGAATATTTTTTCAGGAGCAGCCATTTCAAGTTTTGAATCTATTATTCAATCGGTCGTTTCTTTGGTCTTCTTTCTTCCTTTACTTATAGATAGCGGGGGAAATGCCGGCTCACAGTCTGCCACCCTCATGATCCGTGCACTTGCTACCGGGGATGTAAAACTTTCCGATTGGTATAAATTGATAGGAAAAGAACTGATCGTTTCTTTTATGCTTGGAGTAACCATGGCTGCCGGAGTGGCGGTGATAGCAAGTTTCAGGGCACCCGAAATAATTGCGGTTGTTGCCATTTCGATGGTCCTGATAGTAATAAGCGGAAGTTTGATCGGTATGCTTTTACCGTTTATTTTTACAAAATTCAAACTTGACCCGGCTACAGCCAGTGCTCCGCTAATTACGTCGATTTCCGATATTTTCGGTGTATTGATCTATTTTTCGATAGCCGCGCGCTTTTTAGGATAGCTTCTACGGAATATCTAAATTCCTTCTCTCATTTCTGTGGCCCTGTCCCTGACCGGGTACGGACAGCATAGACTGGAAAAGGATGGAAAGTCTATCCTGTTGTTCAGGGGAGAGTACGCTTTGCATATTAAAATAGTAATCGAAAGTCAGCATCTTAAGTTCTTTATGCTTTTGTCCCAGAATTTCGGCCAATTCCTCCAGTTTTTCCCGATCAGGATCTGCTGCTTTCAACTCCCTTGCCATACGGTTCCGGATCCCGTTCATAGATGCCATTGTTTTATTGGCGGACCGGTTGTATGACCGGCGAAATTGTCTGAATTGCGTTTGTTGCATATCATCCAAATTCAATTCAGCGATAATGAAATTGTCAAACTGACGGGGAGGTATGTCTGTTGCTTGCTCCGTTTCCCGCAAATCTTGTTTTAAGCATGAGTAGTATGTAACAATAGTGGCAATATTGGTCCCTATCAGAAAAACCACCAGGATGACCAAAAACGTTTTTGAAAGTTTACGCATAATCCCATCTTTTAAAAATCTTCTTCCAGAAGCAGGTTTTCCATGTTTTCAATTTGATTGTCATGGAACAGGTAAGCAATTTCATACTCTTGCCCGGAGAACGGTTTGGAAGGCCTGACGGTCAATTGTCCGAGCAGTATTCCCGAAAATAAGCCAACGATCAGTGCTGCTGCAATAAACAAAGGTTTTAGTATCCTGCTTTTTTCCTTTCCTATGTATTCCAGACGTCCCTGAATACGTGTAAAGAGAAACGGATCTACCTGAACGGTTTTTTCTTTATCCAGCAGAGATAGGGTTTCCCGCAAGTACTCCATTTTTTTTCTGCATTCCGGACATAAATCCAAATGAGAAGCAATGGCTTCTGCTTCTCGGTGATCTGGAAGGTTGTTTTCCAAAAAAAAGATGAGTTTCTTCTCCGTTGATTTGCAGTTCATTTTCCGTTATTTTGTATGTTTGACACATCACAATGAAAAAACTTGCGCTGTTTCAATGCGATGGCACAAGTATTTTCCGATTGTCGTGTCAAATATATTGTTTTTTACAAACTTTGGACACAAATATAATAGATAGGTTAAAGAAAGGTGAAGAGGCTGCATTCAGGGAACTGATTGAAGCATACGGTCAATTGGTATTCAGGACTTGTATGGGAATATTACACGACCGTCAGGATGCCGATGATGTGACGCAGGAAGTGTTTATAGAAGTGTTTCGCTCAATTGACAGATTCCGTTCCGATGCCAAGATATCTACCTGGCTTTACCGCATAGCATTGAACAAATCACTTAACTATCTAAGAGATAACCGCAGGCATAAAAATTCTTTATTGATCCGGGATGCTGTCGTTGTATCTTCTGTGCCCGTGTCGGGGGAAAGTCCGTTGGAAACATTACAGGAAAAGGAAAGAAAGAAAATCCTGGAACAGGCACTGGACTCCCTTCCCGAAAGACAAAAAACAGCTTTCGTCTTGAGCAAATACGAAGATCTTTCTTACAAACAGATCGGCGAAGTGATGAAGCTCTCCGTTTCCTCGGTAGAGTCTCTGATATTCAGGGCAAAAAAGAATTTGCAAAAAAAGCTTTTTAGATTGTTACCGTAAATCCTGCTGAAAAAAATCTTATCCTGCGCAAGTTTTTAGGGTGGGTTCGTGTCCTATAGGCAAATTAACTTTAAAAAATTCGAAACAATGAAGACAAAGACTTTTTTGATTACTGCTTTGATTATGTTAACATCATTGACAGTATTTGCCCAGGGAGGCAGAGGAAGGGGTAACAGATATGTAGCCCGCAGTGACAATAAGACGTGTATGCACCTTGTTCCGGATCTTACGCAGGAACAGATCCAGCAGATCACTGCCCTGGAAACTGCTCACAGAACGCAAATGGACCAGCTCAGAAGTGAGCGTCGTTCCACCAGGGATCAGGAGGTTAAGGCTGATGTACGTTCTAAAATGATTACTGCCCGGGATTCACATCGCGACCAGGTAAAACAACTGTTAACCCCTGAACAGCGCCGGATTTACGAAACATTGCCTTACAGAGGTAACGAAGGACAATATTCCGCCGGCCGTTTCCGCAGCAACAGGAATTACCGCCGTTAATAAAAATTTTGCCGGAACCGTAAAAACATATATCTTTGCGGACCTTTTCTCGAGAAGATAAGGAAGTTAACGTAATTAATTAACTTTAAAATCAGATTTATGGCAGTAAAAATTCGCCTCTCTCGCCGTGGCAAAAAGAACTACGCTTATTATCACATTGTAGTTGCCGACTCCCGTGCTCCCCGTGACGGACGTATAATTGAAACATTGGGAACTTATGATCCCAACCCCAATCCCGCAAAGATCCAGTTAGATACGGAAAAAGCCCTTTATTGGCTCAATAACGGTGCACAACCCACATTGACGGCCCGCAGGCTCCTTTCCTATAAAGGAGTGCTTTTGAAAAAACATTTGTACAAAGGTGTGGCCAAAGGAGCTTTGACACAGGAACAGGCAGATGCAAAATGGGAAGCCTGGATACAGGAAAAGGAAGCCAAGATTGTTGCCAAGAAAAGTAAACTGGAGCAGGAGACACGCGCGGAAGTGAAGAAGCGCTTGGAAGCGGAAGCCAAGGTTAATAAAGAGCGTGCTGCCGCATTATTGGCAAAACGTGAAGAAGTGGCCGCCCGTCTGGCAGCCGCAGCTGCAGCCGCAGCTGCCGAAGCAGAAGAAACCATTGCAGAAATTGAAGGAACGGCAGTTCCCGAAGTAGAAGTGGAAGAAGAAAAAGACCAAGCGGCAACGGAATAATGACATGGGAGAAAAAGAACGGTTTCTGCCACTGGCAACGGTGAGGAAAACCTTCGGAAAGGGAGGGGAGCTTATTTTGAAGTTCCGTCCTGACGTTCCCCAAAATATTATTAACCAACTAAACACAAAAGAACCGGTATTCATTCAGGTGGATGGGATACCGGTTCCTTTTTATTTTACGTTTGTCACCTTACGCGGAAATGATCAGGCTATGGTGTGCCTGGAAAATTATCTGTCCGAAAGCCTGGCGGCAGAATGGGTAGGTAAAACCATCCTGTATAAAGCAGGGGCCAAAGGATCTCAGGACGGCGGAATCCTGCTGGTCGGATATACCTTCACCGCAAAAACCAAAGGAGGTAAAAAGCGCGAAGGGACCGTTTCCGGATTTTTTGATTATCCGGGGAATCCGTGTCTGGAGTTGGAGTTCGGCGATGGGCAGCGGACCTTGTTGCCTTTCCACGAAGATTTCATAAACAATATTAACAACAGGCGCAGGTCTTTGGATCTGTTCCTGCCGGAAGGATTATAATGTTTATGCTGCAGGCGGTATTATCCACATTCCCCATGTTCGTTTGTCTGTTTTGGTTCATAACCATAATAGTAGACAAAAAGAAAATTACCAGGGCCAGGAAATTGCTGGCTGTTTTTATGTTCGCTTCTTTCCTCGTTTTTTTCTCCCATGCCTATTATTTCAACAGGGGAACGGCATTATTCCATATTGTTGAAAGCCTGTATTCCTTGTGTTCATTATTGGTATATCCCTTATTCTTTTTGTATATCGCAGAACTTACAGGGACAAGAATGACACCTGTCCGTCAATTGTCGGTCGTATTGCCTTCATGTATTCTTTTTATCATAATATTTATAGTGTTTTTTTTGATGTCGCCTTCGGAACAAAGCGCCTATAAACAATTTGTCATAGAAGGGAGGAAGATAAGCCAGTTGTCGGGGACGGCCAGTGTACAGGCAGTTGTTTTCCGGCTTAGCCGGCTGGTGTACGTTTTACAGATTATCCCTATAGTTCTCATTAGCAAGAAGAATATTGAACGGTATCAGAACGAACTGGAAAATTTTTATTCCTTTACGGAAGACCGTTCTCTTTGGTGGGCCAGGAACATGCTCTATGTGATGGTGTTAACGTCGGTCATGTCTGCGGTCTTTTCGCTGATAGGCAGGGCTGTCTTCGGAACTTCGTTGTGGATATTGCTCATCCCATCCATAATTTTTACCATTTTATTGTATATGGTGGGATATGTGGGCTATCATCAACGTTTTACTGCCGGGGATTTTGAAAATGATATCCGGGAAACGGATAAGATCTCCGTGGGTCAGACTGGTGACGACCAAAATCTGAAAGACAGGCTGGTTTGTCTGATGAACCGGGATATGATCTATACAAGAGAAGATCTGCATATTACAGATGTGGCTTCTTTGTTGGGATCTAACAGAACATACATATCTCAGGTTGTAAACCAGGATTTTGGGGTTTCATTTTCACAATTTATCAACTCGTACCGGATTACATATGCAAAGAAACTTTTAACAGATCCGGCTTCAAGGCATCTTTCCATTAAGTGTATAGGCGAAATAGCCGGGTTCAGTAACGAGTCCTCATTTTTCAGGGTATTTAAAAAAGAGACCGGGCAGAGCCCGGCCGTCTGGAGGTCTTCGGTAAAGGTGTAGCACTATCCAAAATTTAGTATAAATGACCGTTGGGTTTTGGACAGTGTCCCATAAAAAAAGTGAAATCAAGTAATGTAATGTAAACTAAAAAGGCTGGGGGTAACATTCCTCCAGCCTTTTATGGTGTAACAGTCTTTGTGTGCACTTAATCCCGGACACAACGGACGGAAAAACCGAAATCCGGATCTTGGCCACTTCTGTAGACGATGCTTTTATTATACCCCATACTCCTGACATAAATATCACTGTCGGTTTTTTTCGTGGAAGTCCACCAGTAGCCTCCGTCTTCTATAAGGATGAAATTATTTCCATATTGCAACAACCCCCCCGGAAGGGCTGTAAACCCGCTTGAGTTGGTGGCTCCGGTGTTGGGGGTCGTCCAGTGGGTTGTTCCGTTTTCTTTCAGTTGACCACCTTCGTCTGTACCCCGACCTCCTTCTTTGTTTGCGTCTTCTGGTGACATCCCCAGTTGCATTTCCAATTGTTTCCACTCTGCATCACTGGGTAAATGCCACCCGTCCGGACAAATGCCTTGTACGCCGCTGGGATTATTATCGCTGCTTGCAGCCCCAGCCATAGCTACATCCCAGTTATACAACACCCCATAGGTTTGATAATTGGCTGTGGTTTTAGCTGTTGCCACATCTGTGCCATTATAACCGTAAACATAATATCCACCATAATCGTCAAAAGGATATACTTCCGGCAGATACGCCAGGTTTTTTGCCATCCAGGTCTGGGTGCCAATTGTGACATATGGGTATATCTGATCATCACGTAAATCCTTAAACTCGTGTGCCCATCCTGCACTTTCTGTGTCCAGTGTTACCACATATTTCTTGCCTTCATAAAACCATCCATCTGTTGGTGGTGCTTTAGAGATTTCTTTCCAGGTATTATCGGTAAAATTCAAGGCAATCTGCAAGTTTTTACTGTGATTTCCAGGCATCACCATCATGAATACGCTGATAGGTGAACCGGAAAGTGCAGCAGGAGTGGTTAGCGTAACAGTTACATAATTGGAAGAGCTGAAACCCGATATATCTTGTCCTCCCCCCGATGAAAATCTAATAATGCCATTGTCGTGTGCCAGCGGATCGGTTCCAGTAAGTCTGATCTTTTTCAGAGTCCCGGTACCGGTGATCTTGAATTCAATCATGGCAAAAAGATGTTTAAAGTTGAAGCTTACCGGTCCGGGAGGAGTAACTCCTTCGTGACGCGCTACCATATAATCCAATGCTCCAATATGATCCGTATTATTTGCTGCAGACTGTGTCTGTTCCGAAGGCAGGGAAAAGGGTACGGCTTCGTGATCCCCGTTATATGTAGAATTATAAGGGTAATAGGCATAAAAATCATGCGCTCCTGCTCCCCAGACTAAAGAACCTGTAAAGTCCGAAGTTTTTCCATTGCTTTGTGCGGTATAAAGTACGTTGTTCTTTTGGCCCGCTGCCTGGGGCGAAAAGACCCCGATCTTATCCACATCTTTCACCCAGTGGGTTTCCAATCCCGATAATGTAGTTTTCGTTCCGGTTTGTTCCTCTGCCGTACGGGCTGTAACGGTAATGGTTCCGGCAGTAGGAG